>Ga0209634_1000574_pt1 | contig 28562 bp, 22 predicted proteins | sample LinPmetageLP40_FD_184043 | JGI IMG/M metagenome (GOLD analysis project Ga0209634, IMG submission 184043) | Marine viral communities from the Pacific Ocean - LP-40 (SPAdes) (version 2) | ecosystem: Environmental > Aquatic > Marine > Oceanic | place: Pacific Ocean | collected 2010-08-26 | reverse complement strand
CGCTATCGTCTTCATCCTCCTCAGGAGCGTCCTCGGGCTGCTCATTGGCAAAGAGAATGCGCCAGCCTTGTTTAATCGGCACCTTGCCCGACGCACTGAATAAATGGTCTTCCACGTTCAGGCGTATGTTGGTCTTATCGAATTCAAAGGGCGCATAAAACTGGGCGATGTAATGTCGGCGTACGGCGTCGTAGAGATTGAATTCCAGTTCCGACATTTTGCTGATATCGGTGCGGGTGGTGGTGGGGATGATCGCGTGGTGCGCTTCTACTTTTGCATCGTTAAATGCACGGGAGGCACGATCTGGGTCAGCGCCAGCCACTAGCCCACTAATTGACTGATCAGACAGCACTACCGACTGCAGTGTTTTCGGTATGTCAGCTCGCTGAGAAACAGGTAGGTGACGCGATTCGGTACGCGGATAGGTGGTGGCTTTGTGGGTTTCATATAGCCCCTGAGCCCCATCCAGTACCTCTTGTGCCGTATAGCCCCATTTGCCGGATGCGTATTTCTGCAAACTGGTAATGCAGAAGGGTAGTGGTGGTGACTCCTTACCCCGCTTGGTTTCGGCATGCTCGATGACGCCATACTTTCCTTTAACCTGGCGCGCTACTTGTTCCGCAAACGCTTTATTGATGCAGCGTCCTTGATCGTCGCTCACTTCCTCGGGCGGCAACCACTTGGCGTAAAACGCCCCTTGTTGTACCTGGACATTCGCTTTTAGCACGTAGAATGGTGACGGCTTGAAAAGCGCTATTTCCCGGTCACGCTGGCAGACCAACGACACGGTAGGGGTGATGACTCGCCCAATGTGTAGCGTTTCCTTATAACCGATCTTCTCAGCGAGCTTTGAGTAAAGCCGAGACATGTTCATGCCAATCAGCCAATCCGCCCGCTGACGGGCTAGGGAGGCGTGATACAGCGGTATGGAAAGATTGCCTGGGCGAATGTCGGCAAGGGCTTTTTTAATACTGTCATCATCAAGTGCTGACAAGGCCACGCGACGCACTTCACTACGGTAGCCAACGCGCTCCATGATACTCCGCGCAATTGCCTCACCTTCACGATCAAAATCGGTGGCCACGTAGACAAGCTGGGCTTCCTTCACCAATGCCTTAATGATGTTGAATTGTTTTTTTGCCGATGGCTTAACCTTGTATTGCCACTGCTCGGGCATAATCGGCAACAAGCTCATATCCCAGCTTTTGAACTTCTCGTCGTATTCTTGGGGCATGTATAGTTCAAGCAGGTGGCCATACGCCCATGTCACAGCGCGATTACCATCCCGTATACAGCCGTCACCACGGCCACTAATCCCCAGTACGCGGGCCAAGTCTTTAGCCTGGGAAGGCTTCTCGCAGATATAAAGCTCCATGCCGGTCACTCCGATGGCTTAGGGTTCTATGTTGATGTGTATCAACTGCAATAAACTGCGGGTATGTGGCAGGGTGCCCCGTAGCTCGGTAAAGGGTGATGCGTTTAAGGCCGCATATCGCACAGCACGGTCATAGGTGGTATCGCCAGAACTCAGCACCGTCTTGGCACTATGGACATTCCCGTAGTCGTCCATCATCAGTTCTAACGTGAGGGGCTGAGGCGGCGTTGACCCGCTGTGATTCACACGCTCTTTGATGCGGCGGGTTAGTCGATTAGTCGCCGGAACAAAATCGGCATTGGCCTGCACGCTGGCATAGCTCTGGCAATCATTCTCTATGCACACCATGCCTTCCGCTGCTGGCGAGCATGTATCATCTTCACAGGGTGGCTCAGCACCAGCGCTGACTCGCACATTGCTGCAGTCTGCATTAAGGCAATAAACGCCAGGTCGCGGCTGTTCCCAAAGTTGGCCGAATGACCGTTCCGTATGTCGTGGCTGGGCAGATAGTGTTTGCTCATCTGTCGATTGCTCGGCACTGTCTCGTAGCGGCTGGGGAGGTGCGGTCAGCTCATGGCCATCCAGACGCTCGATCCGGTTAATTTCGGGGGTCTCCTCGTCTCCCGAATCCCGCCAGCCTTGAAACACAACAAAAAGCCCGATAATGGCGCCAATAGCGAGGAAGGTATTAACGGGCATATTCTTGGATTCTTCGGCCATTAAGGCGCCTCTTGTGTACTAACTTCTATCCCGCCGAATGACAGGATGATGCGAGTGAGCAAAGCGCGGGTTTCAGGCGAGGTTGTGCGGATCTCATAGAAGGGCTGGGTATCGAGGATGGCTACTTTGGCCTGCTCGTCAAAATGGGAGCTTCCTGATGACTCAATCAGTTGCGTTTCCTCAACGTGGCCTTCTTCATCAAGTATCAAACGCACGCGAACACTTAAATCATCTGGATCGGATTCAGACCATGTATGCCAAACGCGGTCACCGATGCTTTGGACAATTTCTTTAAACGATTGCTGGCTTCGTATGTCGCGCTCATTAGTACAGTCTTGCATCACACAAATGTAAGTCTCCTCCCTACAGCGAGCGCTCTCATCGCCGTTTAGGTAACGGTTATGATCATCGCCGCTGGCGCAGTGGAGAGCATTTTCCCGATATACCCAACAGTCGTCGGTAATGCACTCGTAGTGATCCGGCATTTGATGTTTGGGAGAGGTTTTGATGACAGGAGGCACGAACTCGCTATCGTCTTGGCTTAGCAAGATATAGGCAGACGCAGCGCCGATCCCTGACAATAGGATAGCGCCGGAAATGAGCGAACTTTTAAGTGACACAACCGTTACCTCAAGCTGCCGTCAGGAGATACATGGAGGTTGAACTGTCGAGCCTCGTTTTGCTCCTGCAGGGATAGTTCGCTTAGGCCTTGGAAAGCCGGCATGTTGCGTACCAACTGATAAATCTGATCATTCAAATCGACATTATTGGAAGGGCGTAGAAACTCAACGTCCGCCACGTTCCCCATCGGTACCGCCAGCGTGACTTGCAGCGAAATATCATGATCTACACCCGTTTTTAGATCGGCTGGCCAGTGGTTACGCATGGTGCGTTTGATCGAAGCCACGGTTCGGTTTTCGATAGAATGCTCATTACCTTCATCATTATTGGTTGCGTCGATAGCCTCCTGGCGCGTCCAGGTCGATTCGTATGCTTCAATGGATTCCATTGAACCAAACGTCAGTGAGAATGGATTTAAGAGTGTCTGAGCGGTACTGGTCAGGCGGTTAACTTCCACAAACGGGGCGCTATTTTTCGCTGCTTCAAGCACGCTGTTGTTATAGCTTTCATTGCCGGAAGAACGGCGGATACGAATTTTATTGGCGACACCGCCACTGCCTAATTCGATGCTTAATATGGCGCCATGCTCGGCGTGATCCTCACCCTCGTAATACCAAGCCTCGCCAACGCGGCGTCCTATAGCGGCAATCACTGAATTGAAGTCTTCTGAGCGCAAAATCTCATCACGCTGAGAGCGGGGGATTTGTCCTCTACGAACACTCTGCTCGATGCGGTTTCGGTTTAGGGCCAAACGTTCAATATCGCTTGCAAGATCATTCGCCGCGGGTAAAGGGCTACTATCACTATTAACGGGATTGGCATCCGTCATCGTCGCGTCATGTTGGACACTTTGATCAATGACAACAGGCAGCTTACCGGGAAGCTCCTCAGCAGCACCGGAAGCATCTTCACCGGAGTTGTCGGGTTCGAGGCTGGCGCCAGCACCGAGTTCTGATACCGAGTTAAGGTTATCCACGTAGCCGGAGGCTGCCTCAGAATGCTCGTCCATTTCGCCTAGCTCTGGGGTAGGTTCCTCGTCTAGCGCTTGAACGGCTTCTTCGTCTTGTTCCTGCTTGGGCTTCTCTGACTCATCCAGCCAGATATCGGTAGGGTTGTACTCATCTAGCGTAGAGCCCGCTAATCGAGGGGCTGGTGAGGAGGCACTATTGGCATCTTCATCATCAGTGGCCATTTCCGCTATGTCATCTTCGTTATAGACAGGCGGTAGTAGTGAGCTATCACGGGGTTCTTTGTCAGCATTTTCAGCTACAGGGAGAGCGTGTGCATCGTTTTGATCAGTTTCATTGTCACTACGGCCATCGCGATTGCCTGAGAAATTCAGGTATAAACCGCCACCAATAAAAACAGCGACGATGCCGTACTGAATCCACTGCTTGGTACCGGATGGTTTACTAACTTTAGGACGTTTAAGTCGAGACTTGGCCATTGCGCATTCCAGACAGTTTAATTAAGGGCTTTGCAGGGATTGACGACAGTTTTAGGGCGCACACTGTTGCGAACGATCTGACGTTGATCGGCGGTCGTGTCGTCTAACTCACAGAAGCTTGTCCATGCCTGGAGGTAGTCAGTAATGTCGTGCTCGGGGGGCTTGCAGCCGACAACTAAAATGTCGGGGATGTTATTGGGTGCTCCTGCCTCAGTGACGAAACGCCAGTCGGGTTCGTCCATACCTCTGCCGCTATCACAAAAGCGCTCCCAGCGTTGCAGCTCGTACATGGAAGCACCTACCGAAATCCAGTCACGATCGCCACTGTCTGTCCCGCCAGAGGGCGGCACCGGGTTAGTTGCGGTAGTAAAACGATCTCCATCCATTTCATAGCGGTCATTTAGTGACTCACCCAATACATGTATGTAAGCGGGTTGGAGCATGGCAGCACCGGCACGACCTCGATTACCCCAAGACAGCGTAAGCTCGCGGTCTACCTGGCGCATTTTGTCGTTTTGTCGTTGGCGTCGCTCGGCAAGCGCTTTTAAATCCGCGACCAATGCCCGGTTAGCCGCCGTTGGGTTGCGGTCAGCCGCTTCACTGTAAATAGATAAGTTGGTCTCCAGCCACGAATCACTAGGGTAGGTGGGTGGTTCTGGCAACGTACTGGTGCCCGTCGTCGCACATGCGCTGAGCAATAACGCAAGAGAAGCGGCTAGGATCGGTTTTAGTGCCATTAGTTAGCGTCCTTTGATGTTTGGTTATCCGGCACTGCCACTAACGTGGGTTCGGCTGTTTGTCGGGTGAACGTTATACGTCCCTCGATAGTTTCTTGGTGCTGGCCCACCAATTCAGACGTAGACCGGGGTTGGGCAAGCGGATGACGCATGCCGTGCTGAGCGGATGCTTTTGTGACAAAGGGCTTGAGCTGTTCGTAAAGACCTTTTGACGGTGAAGCCGAGTTGGAAAAGATCGAACGTAATGTGGAGGGCGAGCCACCGATATGGCTGGCCAATAGCCATAACGCGTCAATTTCCCGCTGAGAACCAAATTCCATTACCACTTTGCCGTGATCGTTTTTATAGACGTTCATGTATCCCCAGGGCGGTTGGCGCGTGGCCACCAATCCCATCTCCTTTGTTCGTCAATAACAGTGCATTAGGTAGGTATGGGAAGAAGTTTAATCGCGGAAGGAATTTTACTGGGGGCGCTGAACACGCCCTTAAGGGGTCTTTCGGTGCCCATAGGATCATCAACCGCCGTGGCACACTACGCGCACTAACACGGGGAAGATGAAGTGATGTTGAGTGCGCTCAAAAAAAGGTGGATGGCCTGGCAGGCGAAAAATACGGACTCATCAGCATCTAGCAATGGCGACATACACGCTCATCTGATGGATTTGGAAGATGCGGATATTCCTCGTTACCCACCCTTTGCAAAAGGGTTGCCGGCTACCCCGATAGATAAGCTGCTCGCTACCCAGCGCCAGCTCATTGCAAGAATTCACCAATCGCTCGGTTTTTCACGCGAGGATGGCGAACGCCTGCTGTTTCCTGTTATCCGCAACTATGCCGCGTTTGTTCATTTGCTACCTGCCTCGGAAGCGCATCACCACCGTGGTGCTGGTGGTTTATTCCGGCATGGCCTCGAAGTGGCCTTCTGGGCGACGCAGGCCTCCGAAGCGATAATTTTTGAACCGGAAGGCTCGCCGGAAGAAAAAATCGAGAAGGAACCCCGCTGGCGCTTTGGCGTATTCCTTGGTGCGCTTATGCACGATTTGGGAAAGCCTCTCTCGGATGTGGTCGTTACCGATAAACCCGGCAAGTTAGAGTGGAACCCGTACGCGGAAACCCTGGAGCAATGGTTACAAGAGACCAGCATCACTCACTATTTCTTGCGTTGGAATAAAGGTCGCCACCAGCGCCATGAACGCTTGGCCACGCTAGCACTGAACATGGTCATGACGCCGGAAGTAAATCGTTACTTGCGCTTACCCGGCCCTGAGCTGATGAAAACGCTCATAGAAGCAATTTCGGGCACCAGCGCGCTTCACCCGATGGCTAAGCTGATCATGCTGGCCGATTCCGAAAGCGTTAAGCGCGATCTGAAAGAAAGCCGCTTGAGTGTGGACGGTACCTCGCTGGGTGTGTCCATCGAGCCCTACATCATCGACGCCATACGATCACTGGTCCAAAGCGGACGCTGGAAAACCAACCAGATGGATGCGCAAGTCTGGCACTTTCCACAAGGCACGTTTATCGCTTGGCGTCAGGCCGTGCCGTCGTTGGTGCAGAAGCTCAAAGACAATTCGGTACCGGCCGTTCCCCACGATCCCGATACCCTAGCCGACTATCTCATTGACCGTGGTTTTGCACTGCCACGCCCTATACCGGGTCGGGAAGATGAAGCAGACGAACATTATTTCCGCTATTGGGAAGTGACGGTAAAGCTTGAAGCCGAAGAAGGTCTGACGGTCGAGCCCACGATACTCATGCTGCGTATGGAAGATTCATTCCTAGTATTCGGCAATGCGACTAACCCACCCGAGGAGCTGGAGGCGACCATCCCTGGGTTAGACGCTGATGGGCAGCTGATAGCTACACAAGAGAGCGGTGAAACAGCACAGGAGGGTGAACAGGCGAACACTGGCGAGGAAGATGACGCCGAGGAGGAGAGCGATGGAGAGCAGCCGCCTAGCAGTGTGCGCGCACGTCTTCTTAGCTTTCAAGCCGCTGGTGATGGCGACTCAGAAAATGTATTGGCTGCACTAGATGCGCTATCGGCGGATGCATTCGGGAGCGGGGCTAGTGAGACCAGCAATACGATAGTAAGCCGTAATACGGATAATACAGTAATTACAGTAGGGGGTAGTGAGGAGCCAGACGCCGAGCAAAGTGCGACAGCATCAAATAAGTTGACCGGTAACAGCGCGAGTATTACCGGAATTGACGCCTTAGATTTGCTTACGCCCAAGTCCAATAAACCAAGCCCTAAAAAATCAACAACTAGCAGCAATGAGAAAGGCATAGCCGATGCCGATCTGGGGAACCTGTTAGGTACGAACAAAAGGAAACCCGCAACACCGACACCGGTTAAAAGTACGTCGGCTGCGACTGAAAAACGGGCTGCTTTAGACAATGATTCCCTTGCAGCTCTTATCGGTTCGGATGCAGCTCAGAAAAAAGCCATCCAATCGAACAAGGGTAATGGCGCGCTAACGCCAGCCGTAGCCACACCCTCGCCTAAGGTAGCCAGTGAGGGCAGCGCAGGGTTAACGCAAGCAGCGGTCGTCAAGCGTCCCAGTAGCAAAGCAGTAGCTCCCGAGCCAGTTTCCCCGGTTAACGACGAAGAACATGACGCGTTGGACGATAGCGAATCCGTACTCGCCACCTTAGCCGAGCTGTCTAGCGCGATGGGCGCCGATATGGGTATGGATCTGCCGTTTGAACTGCCGGAAGCAACCTCCAGCGGCACTGAGACAGACGAAGACGATGATATCCAGTACGAAAGCCTGGAAACAGATGGCGCGGATGTAGCGGCAACTACAGAACAACCTACGGTAAACGAAGCACCTAATGTAGCTCCACTGGTCGATACCGCGCATGAAATAACCGCTGATGTTTCTCCAGTAGAAAGCGTGTCATCGCCAATGCCGGGGGAGAGTACGCAGGCCCCAGTAGTGGCGGTAACGGACGAAGCGAGAGGCAATGCGGTCCCAAAGCAAGATGCTAAAAAGCCTAAGCATAAACGACGTAAGCGTGCTGCCAACTCCCCCCAGTCGGAGACGGCAACGCCAGATATGTTCGCAGCCAACGAAGTGAACAAGGCAAGCGAAAAGAAAGGCTCAGAGGCCGTGCCGGCAGCTGGTGGATCTAATGACTGGTTAGCTCACTTGACGGGACTGGCGCCAGCTCAAACACCATCACCTACGGTAAAGGCTGCCAAGACGCCGGTTAATAAACAAGGTAGTGATTTTGACTTCCTAATGGGGGCTGGCGCGCAGAAGCATAGCCGGAATAAAGCAAAAACGACGTTACCTACCCCAGATCCTACAACCGTACCGGCCACCCGTGAGCCAGCGACAACCGATGATAACAGCACAACTGTAGAGCCGGAGTCGGTCAAGGTACTTGTCGAGGTTGAGATACCCGCCTCGCCAACAAATGAGCCTATAGAGAGCGCTGCAAACTCACTATTTGATATTGGGATGCCTGATTTTGGCAGCGAGCCTGAACCGGACAACACCTCAACGGCTGAGGTGGTTGATGCAGATAACGTTGAAAGCCTAGAAGGGGAGTTACCGGGCGTCTCCCTTGTGTTGGATGAACCGCAATGTCAGGAGCAGGGTGATCCAGTTTTGGATGCTGGTACAGCTGACAGGGGCGATCTGCCCCCCGTCGATTGTTACGACGATATGCCTCCAATGGATGACGATGATGATATGCATCCTGTAGAGGACGATTACACGCCATCCAACCAGGATGTGACAAATACGTCGCCTAACAAACCAACGGCCCATAGCGAGCAATCAGACGACTCTACAGGGGAAGACCTGGCGCCATTGACGGTTATACCTATTACTGCAGGCAACGACTTGGCGGAACAGGTAGCCAATCAGTACCTATCCGATGTGCTAGCACCAATCTTGAAGGGCTATGGCTTACTCGGGCAGGTATTGCTACGTGAGCCCCCACACCTTGTGTTGCTTGTAGACGCTGCATGCCAACTGCTTGATGTGGAGCGCGGTGTTTTGATCCCGGCGTTAGTGAATGGCGGGGCTGTTCTCGGTACCGATGTGTCATCGAGCATTGAGAAGCTAGTGCTTGCTCCCGCGACGGGTCGGTGGGTGGAGCGCTTGCTGCGTGAGCGCGAAGCGGAACGATTAAACGATATCGCCATGGCCGAGGAGTCTGATAACGCGACCCGCCGAGCTGATGAAAAACCAACCACGTCAATTGTTCGACGTAAAACCCGTTCAAGCCTGACGGATAATGCTCCCACCTCTTTACTAGCCGAGACGTTTAAGGCGGCTTCAACTGAGTCATCTTCGCGCAAAGATGCCTGGGCAAGTTCGCCGTCTGTGCTGAATGGCCCTACTACAGATCAAGATGAAGACAGCACCGATGATAGTGAGGACGAAGAACATGTTCCCTCGCCCCGAGCGAGCTTGTCCGCCCACGATGCGCTTAGTCGGTTGCGGTCAATGATCCTGGCGGGTGAGGGGGAGTGGCTGGCAGGGAGTGTTAGCAAAGAGGGAGAGGGTTTTAGCACTAGCGATTTATGTCTTGAGAAAGTGGTTAAAGATAACCCGGAGCTTTCCCGCGCCATGTTGCGCAATGCCCTTAGAGCCTCAACCGATTTGAAGATGGCTGTTGTGGCGAAAAATAAACGAATATTCGTGAAGGATTAACACGGCAATGAGCGAAGATATTGCGTATGAAATGCCCTGGCGGGCTAACTATGAGGCGATGGCCATAGCGGGATGGTGTGCAGCGTCCGTCACGGCTTACGGCATTAATCAGCTCACTAACATGCCCCCAGAACCCTTCTATTGGATGAACGGTATCTGTGGCGTGATGGTGCTTGCCCGTATTCCTAAAGCCATAAAACTCCACACGCTTAAGAAACATTTGAAGGGGCGTGAATTGGAATTCATCAAGTTCGAGGGCTTGATGAAGAAGATAAAAAAGCACCCTACAGAAATGTGGTTGGGCACGGGTTTTCACTGGGAGAGCCGCCATGCGCAGCGCGCCTTTGAAATTCTCAAGCGAGATTGGTCAAAGATCGTTTCCATCGGCAATGAAAGTGGGAAGCTCCAGGCAAAACTAACGGGCAAGAAAAGGGCGGTCCCGATGGGCCATACATGGATTCATGGTGTGGAGCCTAAAGAGCATGCCCTTATGCAGCCACTCCAGCACTCCGAATCGCATACGTTGATTGTGGGTACCACCGGTAGCGGGAAGACAAGGTTCTTTGATCTGATGATCACCCAGGCCATTGCCCGAGGCGAATGTGTCATCATCATTGACCCGAAAGGCGATAAGGAAATGCGTGACAACGCTCGTCGGGCCTGTGAAAAGTTAGGCACCCCCGAACGCTTTATCTCGTTTCACCCTGGCTTTCCCAAAGAGTCAGCACGCATCAATCCTCTCCGTAATTTCACCCGGTTAACCGAAATTGCCTCCCGTATCGCTGCGCTGGTGCCGTCAGAGGCCGGGGCCGACCCGTTTAAAGCCTTTGGTTGGCAAGCTTTGAATAACCTTTCTCAAGGGCTTTACATCATTGATCAGCGTCCAACGCTCAAGAATTTGAGAAGTTTGCTTGAGGGTGGGGCTGATGGGCTGGTCATAGAAGCCATTTCAATTTATAGCGAAAGGAATATTGAGGACTGGCAGAGCCTCGCAGCGCCCTACCTTGATAAGGCAGCCGGAGGTACACGTACCAAGCGGGCTCGTATGCTGTGTCACTTTTATACGGAAGTCGTCCAGCAGATTAAACCCAGTTCTGAGCTGGAAGGCCTCCTGTCGATGTTCCAGCATGACGCCGCACACTTCGGGAAAATGGTGGCATCACTGTTGCCTATTCTTAACATGCTCACCTCGGGTGACCTGGGCGAATTGCTGTCGCCCGATCCTCACGATATGACAGATGATCGCCCGATCACCGATTCCGAGAAGATCATCAATAATTGCATGGTTGCGTATATCGGCCTCGATTCGCTCACCGACAACATGGTGGCCTCGGCTATTGGCTCGATCTTTCTTAGTGACCTCACCGCTGTCGCGGGTAAGCGCTATAACTACGGCAAAAATCTTAAAACCATCAACGTTTTTGTCGATGAGGCTGCGGAGTGTATCAACGACCCGATGATCATGTTGCTTAACAAGGGCCGGGGAGCGCTGTTCCGTTTGTTTGTCGCCACACAGACCTATGCCGACTTCGTGGCACGTCTAGGTAGCCAGGAAAAGGCGCTGCAGGTGCTAGGTAACATCAATAACACCATTGCGCTGCGGGTGAAGGACACTGAAACCCAAGAGTTTATTACCAAAGGACTTCCCATGACGCGGGTGAAATATGTAATGCGCACCCAGGGTCAGAATACCGTGGCGGATCAGCCTATTTTCCACGGGGGTAACCAGGGTGAACGCTTGATGGAGGAGGAGAGCGAGCTTTTCCCTACGGCGCTACTTGGAATGCTGCCTAATTTGGAGTTCGTAGCGAACATAAGCGGTGGGCAATTCATTAAGGGTCGAATACCGATTCTTAAGCTCTAGCATATGACAACTGAAACTATAACGAAGTCACTAAGGGTACTGCGCGTGATTCCCGATAAAGATAAGCGGCCTCTCATTGATGTGTTGCGAACGGACTATCAGCGCCATGCGCATTTTGCGGAGCTTTTGTTTTATGACTGGCCCAAGGCAAAAGAGGTGGCCATCGCAATGTTGGACTATGTAAGTCTGCATATCCGTCGCCAGGATGAAGCGCTGGCGCTGGAAATACTATGTGAAGCCCTATCCGCCTATAGCGAGGTGGCCCAGTTTGCCCGGATAAACCGTAATGAGAAGGTAGATGATGCGCTACGGCTGGCTATTTTTGTCGATGCCCTCGTAACGGTTTCACTGCGTGATTTGCAAATTGCGATTGAAACCGAAAAAGGTGAGCAATGGACGCTCCCCGAGGGGGTCGCCTTGAGTAAATGGTTAGCTGAGCATGATGGCGATTTAACCGTGTATCACCAGCCGCTACACGACACGTTGCCCTTACGCGCCATGATTTACGGTGCAATCACAACCGAATCCGTTAAACGCATCCTACAAAGAGCAGATTATGAAAACGCCATTTTGGCTAATCGCTTGGCTATTAGTCGCTGAACTTTTCATCATTATGGTTTTTATACCGGGTCACTGGACAGAGCGAGTGATTCAGAAAGAATCCACGATGATAGAGACTCAGCTGGGTAGAGATACTGTGGAGTGGATCGACCGTAAAGCATTGCAGTGGTACAACCGCTCTATGTGGGATACCGGCATCTACCACACGCTGCATACGCTGCTGATCCCTACCGAGCAAGAGCGCGAAGCGAGCCGCGGTATGGAAGGCATCGGCGGTAAAATCTTCCCCTGGGTAGAGGACCGCTTGGCGGCCATGATGAACGTGGTTTATCAAGTGTTCGCCCGTGCTGCGCTGTTGATTGTGTGGGCGCCCTACATGCTCATTTTGCTAGTGCCCGCCCTGTGGGATGGGTTTATGACCTGGAAGATTAAGCGCACCAACTTCGATTATGCATCGCCTATATGGCATCGCTATGGGGTAAGGGGTGTCTTTTTTGTTCTGCAATGCTTACTGATTGCCTTCTTTGCCCCCGTTGCGCTCAACCCCATCATCATTCCGATGACCATGATGGTGATGTGCGTAATGATGGGACTGGCAACGGCGAACTTGCAGAAGCGGATTTAATGAACGCTGCATGCAGCTAGCAAATCCTATGTTTGCTTGCACTGCATGCAGTGCACTTTTATAAATCTGAAAATACGTGCTGACGGGGAGGTGGCGATGGGTATGGAAGACAGGGACTATTACTGGGAGGACAGGAAACGCCGTGAAGCGTTGATGCTGGGGGAGGAGGGGGTGGAAGCTCCAAACCAAGGTAACGGTAGTGGTAATGGCAAACCATGAGGCCCCATCGTCGTGCCACGCGATTACGCTTCTTCGCGGCGTTCCAACTTGTGTCCAGTCACGATGAAAGGGTTCCTGTTCGGCGTCTTTTGCGGCGTGTCAGCTACCCTGACGACTATTTTGTTCAACCCATCCCTCTTGAATAAGCCATTAACCTTTATTGGCTATTTTTGGCGTGGTCTAGGAATCCTGTAGGCCGTTACTTTTAATTCAGCTAAATGGCACTGACTCCCATGCCATTGCTTCTCCCTTCGATAGTCTCTCTTTTCGATTACCTCCACGGTTTTTTTATAAAAGTGCTGTAGTGCGCCTTTAAGGGCTCTATGGGGCCGGGGTCTTTTTGACATAAGCGCGCAAAATGGCGCCTATTCAAAAATACCTGGAGTCGCAGATGGAGCCCGTAGAAATTCCTGGCCGGATAGATGACCCAATCCACGTCCTGATGTGGTCGCTCGATGAAATGGGCCCCATCTTCGTTGGCCTCATTATCGGCATGGCCATAGGGCAGGCCATGATTGGGTTTGGTATCGGTTTGCTGATTACCAATAATTATCGCAAGTACCGTGACCGTCACCCCGATGGTTACCTATTCCACATGTTCTATTGGTCAGGTTTTTATCAATCCACTCGCAGCATGGTGAATCCCTTCATTCGGAGGTACTTACCGTGAGGCTTGATCGCTTAACGAAAACCTGGAATGGCGCATTAAAGGAAAATCGTGGCCATCGCTTAGTGAACCTTGTTTTGGCGGTGGGGATAGTGCTGGCGCTGGTTAAGGCGTTCACCGTCGATACGATTGTCACCATGCAGCCATATACCCTTAACGAAGAAGCCTGGGTCAGCCAGAACAAATCCTCCCAAAGCTACAAAGAATCATGGGCAATGATGTTGTCGGCACTCACCGGCAATGTCACGCCAGGTAGTGTTGAATTTGTAAAAGAACGCATCGAGCCCTTGCTATCCCCCAAAATCTACCGAGACGTAATGGAAGCGCTGGAAATTCAGTCGCTTAACATCCAGCGTGACCGTGTAAACATGCGCTTTGAGGCTCGTGCAGTTGAATACGAGCCTGAAAGCGATGTGGTGTACGTCTATGGCAATTCCTACGTCCAAGGGGCAACAGGCGAACCAGTACGTGAAGAACGTACTTACGAATACATCATAGATATTCGCAACTACAGCCCTGTTGTGACTCACATCGAAACCTACTCCGGTCGCCCGCGCACCGAACGTGTCCGCCAACAAATGGAACGAAGTCTTGAAAGAGAAGAGGAGCGCAACCGTGACTAAACCGTATCGTTTTCGTCTGGCGCTAAATGCGCTGGCCCTAGCGGTAACGATGGGGGCCACCACGGCTATGGCCGAAGTACAAATCCCTGTCGAGCCGGTCAATATGAGCGTCCCTAACAACGTACTGAGCAATAACGTACCGGCGCTCACCAGTAGTGGTGGTAACGGCAATAGCAGCGCAAACAATACCTCGCCTCGTACCGAAATGAACGAGGCATCCAACTTGGTAATGGCGCCCGGTGTGAATGAGATCGTACCGGTCGCTGTCAGCCACTTAAATCGGATCGTGACGCCTTTTGGTGAGCCAGAGGTCAACACGACCTCGGATGCCACGGTCAACATCGAAGATAACGTTATTTACGTTGCCACGACCGAAGAAAACCCAGTAACGCTCTTTATCACCCAGAAAGGCTCTCAGGCTCGCGCTTTGTCGCTAACGCTTGTGCCGCGCCGCATTCCACCGCGTGAGCTGTTTTTGGAGCTTGAGGGGGGAGCCACCAATGCTGCACTGGTCGGAAATCCGAAAGCCGAACGCTGGGAAACCTCTCAGCCCTATATCGACACTCTGCGTGGTGTAATGCGCAGTCTTGCGCTGGGGGATATACCGCAGGGCTACACCCTCCACGATACCAATAGCCAACAACGCATGCCGTCTTGCCAGCAACCGGGCTTCAATTTTCAGTTTGCCGGTGGTCAGACCATGGTGGGCCATCGCTTGTCGGTGAACATCGGCGTGGCCACAAACGTCTCGGGACAACCCCTGGAGTTTAAAGAGCAATCTTGCGGTGATTGGGATGTGGCTGCTGTTGCTGCCTGGCCCCGCAATGTTCTAGGGCCCAACGAACGCACCGAGGTCTATGTGGTACGTCGTGCTGACAAGAAAGATCCCCGTATGCCTACTAACACCCGTCCGTCCCTCTTAGGGGGTCTGTAATGATAAAGGAAAAGTGGGACGAACTTTCAGCCAAGAATAAGCGCATCGTCACTATCGCGGGTGCGGCCACGATGATGATGCTGGTGATCTGGTTCTTCTCCGGTGATGCACCTGAGAGAGAAATACGCGGCAACCAGGAAACGGTTCGTCACGTACTTACAGACCGTGATACACGCGATGTATCAATTGATGGCCTCGCTGCTCAAATTCGTATTGCTAATCAGCAAAACGATGAGCTGCGCAATGAGATTGGCACGATTCAACGCTCATTAGATCAATCTCGGGAGCGTAGCGAAGCCTCCGAAGAAATACGTCGTGAATTAGATGGCCTCCATGGTCAGCTTGAAATGCTAATAGAACAAAATATGGACCTGGCGATGTTAGCGGAGGAGCGGTCAGCTTTACCGCCAATAGGCGTTAATGGCGGGGGCAGCGATCGGCGCTTGTTGGGAGAAGATGAAAGTCCCTTTGAAGCTTACGGTCTTACTCAACCGTCTCAACAAGCCACAGACACTGATCCTTATGAAGTGAACCCGGATGACGTGTTTGCCCGACCGATGCGTGCTCCGGCTGCTAACTCAGCAAACGATGCTGCACAGTCACCCGGTCGTGCCAGTGCGGCGCGTTCACAAGAGGGCGATGCCCCCATTGAAGACGCTAACGCACCAGTAGCAGCAAGTGGAGGTTCAGGCGCCACCATTTTCAAACATACCTCAGAGGAGACAGAGGCAGAGCGTGAAGCACGCGAGGCTGCAGGCGAGGAAGAAGATGCCATGTATATCCCCGCTGGTTCTATTCTCACAGGGATAATCTTGAATGGTATGGATGCCCCAACAAACTCTGGAGCGCGCCGTGATCCATTCCCCTCTTTGTTACGCCTTAACCATGAGGCCATTCTGCCTAACCGCTTCACAGCTGATATTCGTGAATGTCACATGCTTGTTGCTGGCCATGGCGATCTGTCGAGTGAACGGGCTTATCTACGTTCCGAAACGATCAGCTGCATCCGTAACGATGGCGGTGTGATTGAAGCACGCATAGACGGCTACGCCGTTGGCGAAGATGGTAAGACAGGTGTGAGAGGGCGTCTGGTCTCTAAGCAAGGCGCCATCATAGCTCGAAGCTTGGTCGCTGGCTTTATGTCCGGTGCAGCTAACGCCTTTGATGTTGATGCTGTTCCCGTCATTCAAACGGGCTCTAACGTAGGTGGTAACACCGAATATCAGTCCAACTTCTCTCCCTCGATGTTCCAAGGTGCAGCTGCCCAGGGTGCGTCTCAAGCCCTTGATCGCGTTGCGCAGTTCTATGTCGATATGGCTGAAAACATTTTCCCGGTGATTGAAGTGGATGCAGGGCGTGAAGTTGAGCTGATTTTGACTCGCGGCACCTCGCTGCAGATTCGCGGCTAACTCATTTAATTAACACATTGTTGAATTAATGCCCTTAAGGGCATCGCACCAGTCGGGGTTATTCATGCGTTCTTATTTAACATCTATCTCTAAGCTCGCTGCCGGTTTAGGCCTTGCAGTTGCCGTAAGTGGTTGTTCGATCCTCAACGTTGGGGAACCGGACTATGGCTGTAGTGGGCTGCCCGAAGGGGTGCAATGTATGTCTACGAGGGACGTGTACAACCTCACCAAAGATGGGTATGTACCGACCGCTATGGACCCAGAAGCACAACAGGCAGCCCGCGAAGTAGGAGAAGTTGGCTCAGGCAGCGGCGTAGGGGAGGGCTCGACTGACCCCAATGATGTGGTGAGTAACTATGTGGCACCGCGTCTACCCAACCAGCCTGTTCCTATTCGCACACCCGCACAGGTAATGCGGATTTGGATTGCACCTTGGGAGGATGATCGTGGTGACTTAATTGTGACTGGCCATCTGTATACCGAAGTCGAACCCCGGCGTTGGGTGATTGGTGAGCAAGCTGCCAATACTCAGCCTTCATTACGACCGCTGCAAAGCATTCAGCAAAACAGCGACGACTAAACCGCAACTACGAACCTTTGGAGTATTACTAAATGAACGCATCACTTATGCAGCGTAAAGAAATGTTGGTTTTTATGGCGTTTGCCCTTGGCTTCGCTGCGTTACTCTTGTCACCCACGGCATTTGCTGGTGCTGGTGGTACCGAATTTGATGAGGTGTGGATCACATTAGAAGACTGGACCCAGGGTACATTGGGCCGGATTATTACGTTGTCTATCATCGTAGTAGGCGCGGTAATTGGTGTAGTCCGCCAGTCACTCATGACATTTGCCGTTGGTTTTGCGATGGGCATGGGTCTCTACAACGCACCTACCATCATCGACTCGATTGTTGGTGCCACACTAACAAACGCAGCCACAGTTATTAACACCGGCGCTGTCATCACCAACGGTCTGGGGATGTAATATGACCTTTACCGTTGGTTATGCCCTAAGTATGGGTTTATTGAAAGCACCAGCCATCATTCACTCAATCGTTGGCCCCACGCTGACTAACGCAGCAACCGCCATTAACACCGGCGCGGTCATCACCAACGGTTTGGGTATGTAAGTAGCGCTTATATCGTCGTGTGAAGTTATAGTTTCTCCGTCCTTGATACCTCTTGGCTGCCCACTGGGCAGCCTTTTTTGTTTTGCACTTTTGCTACTTGGTGCCTTTAAAGGCAGCGCCAGCACCCCCTCCGATAAGCAAACTCAGATTAATCTTTCTAGTGGCGCATTCCGCTTGGTTTGCGCCCTCTAGCTAGAGACAAACAGAACAGGAGGGTTACTTATGGGTAACCATAGGGCAATTGGAAGACGCTTCCAGCAGCGTGTAGCGGTAACGGCAATAGGTCTTGCCTCGCTGGTGCCGATAGCCGGATACGCCGATTTAATAGAGTATCAATTTACAACACCTAGCGGAGAGGCGAGGACGCTTGCGGCGGATGCCCAATTTGCTAATCCAGTAGGTCCAATCAATTTCAAAGTTAGTGGTGGTGTAGATCGCCGCGTTAGTGTCTCTCTACTTAGAGAAGATGGCTCTGAAATTCAGTCTCAGACCAGCCAACTTCTAGGCGCAGAAGACCGTATTAAAACCAGCGACGGTGAATATTATGGAGCTTTACTCACGCTGAACGGAGTTGGTGAAGGTAATTATCAAATCCGATCACGCATTTTATCGTCGGCTGGAAGTATCGTTTCCGAAAGCAACAACCCACTATTGATTGACACGACTCCTCCTACAGTTGGTGAATTTACGATGGAGGGTACGGGAGTCTCAAGGGCATCCGATGGACGATACATTTTCTCGCATCATGAGCCGCGGCTTATTGCACTGAGCAATGTCGGCGATGCTAGATCAGGCATCGACAACGCACGGTTTGAAACATACCGTGCGTCAGGGAATATAGTTTTAAATGGCGAAGTAACATACTTTCCTAGTGATAATAAAGCTCAATTAGGAACTGGAGGTAACAGTAGCGTAACAACCGCCCATGTTCCATCAGCGCTGACAGAGCAAAATAGAATACGTTACATTATTCGGGATAAAGCGGGTAACTCAGCATATAAAGACCTTACTTTCTATAATTCCTCATCCTGTGGCCCTTTGCCCGAGCCAGTGGCTTACCATGACCCGAGTTACAGCGGTTCATATATGGGATTGTCAAAATTCAAAAATCTACGTCCCGTTAATGCCTCGGGGAACCATGTATCTTCGAACCCGGTAAAGGTTTTATACCGAGTTCCGCGTACGGCTTATCGTGGCTTGCCTGAAGGCGCAATTTATGGCGGATATCCTGACGGATTTCAGTACACGCTAGATCATACTGATTCAAGCTATGCCTATTTCGCAATTTCAGGCCCACTGGCTCTTGATGGAACAATCAACTATCCAAGCTATGGATGGACTACACCAGCTACTTGGCGCTGTGGGGCTCTTGGGTTACCTAATCCTTCCTTCACAAGCAACTCCACGCCTCCACAGGCTACTAATGTAGAGGCCTACATTAATGGCGTGGGATGGGTTGATAAGTTGTATTCTGCTAACCTTTCGACGCCGAGAGCACCAAGAAATACTGCGATTACAAAATTCCGCTATAGCGCTCAACCTCGTTCCTATACTCAACAGGCAACCGTCTTAGGTGCGAGCTGTACCATTCCTGCGGGAGGAACTAGCTGTATAGGAAATTTGAATCATTCCTTCAACACAACAGGAACTGCCTCGCATTATCATGAGCGCCCAGTAGTCAGGCATACTGGAAATCCTGCGCTTTTTAGTTCTTTTAACCATTACATCTGGGAATGGGATGCAATAGAACCCTCAATTACTAAATTGCTTTCTTTGGATCGAGACAGAAAAAGAATTGTATTTGAAGGATATAAAGCCTTTTCAGGTCGTACCTGGAACAGAGTTAGAATAGCAAAGGGAGGGGTTATTGCTGTTGACGGGCAGGGTGTTCGGCACACTCTTTCGGCCAACTCGATCGAGATGAATGGTGACTATTCTTCCATCACTACAGATTATGGATCTTTGCCAGAAGGCAACTACCAATTGATCGGTTGGGTTGAAGACTATAATCGCAATAGGGGGGAGAAAAGTCTTGGTAATATTTATAATGATACATCGCCCCCAGCTATTGACATTATTTCAGCTCAAGAAGATGAAATATCTACACTCGATAGCTTGAGCATACGGCTTAAAGACGATATTTCGGTAGAGTCGAACATCATTAGTGTCAGTTTGGTTGGAGGCCCCACTAAAGAGATTGTGCATTTATCTACTCGTCGGACAAATACTAATCAACATTCCTTGGAATATCCGATTATTTTCCCCTCTCTCCAAGCTGGAGAAGAATATACTCTAATAGTGGTCGCAGAGGATGATCAGCATAATCGGGCTACGCAAGATTTCACGTTTGCTTACAACCCGCCCCAAGTTTCGTTGCAAGGTGGATTCATAGGTAACCTGTTGATCCCGGCTGCACCTAATGAGTTTCGCCATGCAGATGGTCGTCGCATCATTGAGACGGAACCGCTGACTTTGGCTGATGGCTCCATTGTTGCTGGCACCTATGATGTATTTGCTAGCGTACGTTCTGATTCCAACGTGCCTCTTATAGTCAATGGCGTCCGTATCGACCCAGGCACGACAAACCGAATTATGTCCCAGCATGATTTTAGCCAAAGCGGAGGTAAACTTTCCTTATCTCTATCTGCAGCGGAGTATGGCTTATTAGGTGTGTCGAATTTGTTGGTATCTACCTCAGCCCCTAATGCTCCGGTGCTGTTACAAGACGTGGAAACCTGGAAAGCGTCAGGTGAACTTTCTGGCAGTAACTGGGAACCACGCCAAGTTATTGATCCGCTTAGCTACATTGCCCGCCCTACGTCTTCTACCTACTGCCAGTTCACTACCCGTGAATCTGAGTCTCGTCTGGCTGACGCTATTAATAGTCCTGTCTGTTTTGTTGAATGGGATCGTTTGCCCGGTGAGCTTACACCGGTTGAACATGAAAAATCAGAGGATGCCGTGCCCGAAATCACCGGATTAGCGACCGATCAAGGGCAGCAGCTAATTAGCTTCAGTATTTATATGTTCGACAATCAAGGCGCAAAGGTAAAAGTAGGTGAAGGATCTAGGTCTATCAATGTAGTCTCAGCACTAAATTCGATCGAATATGGTTCTAAAGAAGACTACAGCTCTGTCAATCGTGTTCTGCACGATTTCGATCTTCGTTTGGAGCAACGCAGCGGTCCCGAATGCTTACTCACCCTAACCGAAGGTGTAGCTCGCCAAGCCGCTCAGCGTAACGGCTACGATTCCAGCCGGCGCACTTGTTACTTTGAATGGTCTCAGGTACCAGATGGGCTTAATCAAAATCCAGGCCCAGATACGCCTCAGCTAATGGGTAACATCAGTTCAGCTGGAGAGCATACCCTTAGCTGGAAAGCGTATACGTTTTCTCCAGGTGGCTATCGCGTTCCTGTAGCACAACAGAACGAAACGATTACGATGGTGGAGCCTGAGGCGCCGACTATTGAATTAACATCTGATTATCACCATGAGGGTAGTACCTACATTGTTCCCCAAAACCGCAATTCTCTGGGTGGCCTCATTGTTGACGCTCTCCCAACCGACGTTCGTTTAGATATTAAGCGTGGTGCTCAGCAAGTAGAAAATGACGTATACACTGCAGGATGGGGGGCACGTAACCGACTTATCCGCAATATGCGTACACAAGCCACTCCGGTATGGAGTGAAACTGTCCACTCAGTCACGGCGAGCTACGAAAAGCTGCCGGAGATCCGTACCGTTGGTGATTATAACGTTGTCTCTGCACCGTCTGATGGCGTCCAGCCACTTGTCACAATGGATAGCACGACGGTTTTGGATACCGAACCGCTCAAACTTGCGGTCAAAATGCGCAACATGATGGACCGTGATGGTGAGTATGTCGAAAGTGAAATGGGCCAGTGGCAAGTACGTTTGCTCAACCAGCAGTCTTACTCCAATCTGGAGCCAATGACTGAGCTTTTTGCAACTGAGAATGGCGACGTAGATTTTGAAGTAGAAATGGAGAAACTAACCGATGCGGGCCTTCGCATTGTGGCCGAAGCTCATCTGGTATCCCCTATTGAAGGGTACGAGCGAGTTGTCACTTCACGACCGACCTTTGTACAGGTACTTCGAGGTGGAGCCATTGACGGTGAAGTAACGAGCCGTAGATTTTCTGGGCCTGCTCCACTGACCGCTGTTTTCCAAATTTCATTGGAGGACCGTCTGGATCAGCAAGCGCTTGGCGAGGTGGTGTGGCAAGTAAGCACCGATGATGGTGCAACATGGGAAGACCAACCGATCGACCCACGCCGGAAAACTCAGTTTTACCATGCTTTTGACGAAGGTGAGTACCTTCTTCGTGCCTTCCTGGTGAATGGCAACTCTGGCGCGGAGTCCTATACCGAGCAAGTGCAGATAGTGAGCTACGCTCAACCAGACGTACAAATCAATGGCCCTACTGTTCTGTTTGTTGGCGACACACACACTTATACTGCCAATATTACAGTGCCTAAGAATGCCGTTAAATCCGCGGATGATGCGATAGTCGATTGGTCGTTAGACGGTGGGGATACATGGACCCACACGGGTCGAGAACTTGAACTGACAAGTGACACGGAGCAGCGGTTCGCCATTCGAGCCCGCACCCGGATGCCCGAAGCACCCGAACTTGACCGGGACGCATTCAATGAAGCTCGTATCATGGTGAACTTCCGCGACGTTGTGGCACCCCGAGTTAGGGTCCGCTCGAAAACACTTCTTGAAGAAGGCAATGCATACGAAATCAGTGTTTCTGCTTCTGCGCCATACCGTGGCATGGAATATGAAATAAAAGGATATTTCACCTTGCCTGATGGCTCTACGCGTGAAGGAAATGTGATTGAGTATGTGCCTACTATTGCTGATGCAGATGCCGGTTCTGCGACATTCACTTACACAGCTTGGGTGGAAGGCTTTAAGGAGGAAACTACCGCGACAGACAGCTCCACTAGCCGAGTATGGCAATACGTATGGCCAGAGTTTTACTTTACGGAACGGGTCTCTACGTCAGTAGCACCGGCGCAAGTCTCCTTATCACTTCGTCACCGTGACGGTGCCCGTACTCTTGATAACCCAACGTATGAGTGGGAGTTGCCGGATGGCATAGAGGAGTTACAAGAACGTGGTGGTACCACACGATTATTCCAGATTACCGAGCCAGGTACCCACAGGGTTGCGGTAAACATAAAAGACGAACGTGGGCATGAGTCGTTGTTAGAGCATGTGGTTGTTCTTGGTGAGCCCGATCCATTCGATATTACCTTGCGCTACACACCTTCTAATAACTTCATGCGTGAACCGTTGGATGTACGCCTTCGCCCCACATATCGCGGAGGCCACCCCCATGATCGCGTGAATACGCAGCGTTTCCTTGTTAATGGAGAGGTTATCTCAGAAGGTGCTAACTCAGGCATTGCTACGCTGAATGCCGGTCGTCATGAGGTCGTATTTGAAATTGAAAGTAACCATGGCGTGAAAGACCAGGGGAGTATCATTATCGACGTGCTTGAGAACCAAGTCCCGATATGCGAACTGGAGTCTAGCGAATCTTCACGCAACTGGATTGTGCGTGCTTCATGTGAAGATGTTGATGGCCGTGTCAGTAACTACCATTGGATGGTGGATGGAGAAGAATACGCCCGCACATCGAACCGGTTAGGTATCCTGAAACGCGATTATGACGATGTAATGCCGTCTGTTGTCTTGATTGCCGTAGATGATTCAGGCGGTGCTTCCGATCCGGTAAGCTTGCCCTAACCCTTACCCCGACCAATGCTTGTGCTTTGACCGCCTCCCTGTGAGGCGGTTTTTTTTTGTACTACTTGGCTAGCGCTGCATTTATTCAAAAGTCACCGAGAGCGCCCTTAAGGGGGCACTCAGCACCCCCATGGTTTTCCTACTAGGGCTTAATCTGCATGGCATCAAAGTACCATTGAGACTTAAACGCCATGATATCGCTGCTACACACTGCCGTATTAGTCGCCTCCATGGCGACAGCCGTTACCGCCAACGCAAGTCTTACTCCGGCTAGCTCCATTGACGATAGCCCTCTGTTCGCAAGCATTCCTTTCGAGGAGCTGACGCTTGAACACATGGACGTTCGACAAATCATCCCGATGCCCATCAATGGAATGAGCGCAATCGACAATGCTGGGCAGGTTATGTACGCCTCAAGCAATGGGCGCTTTGTATTCATTGGACAAATGTATGATCTATGGAAAGGTGGTGCGCTTGAAACAATGGAGGAAATTGAACAGGCCTCCACGCGCATTTATCTCGATGGGCTCCAACTCCACCCCCGTGATTTAAACACTGTCACCATTGGTAATGGTCCCATCGACATTACCATCTTTACTGACCCACTCTGTGAGCATTGCCACGCCCTGGCGCACGAAGCTAAGGCCTACGGTGATGACTACACGTTCTACTTTGTTGTGGTACCCGCGCTCGGTGACGAATCACATGAGCTTGCTCAACGGCTTCACTGTGCTGAAAACCCCAGTGAAGGAACGGAAGCGCTGCTAAACGGCACCATTAACCTTTTAGCCACTCGCGAAAACTGTGACCTAGAAGGGTACGAGAAGACCTTATTGGCCTCGGAAGTCCTTGGGGTCGATGGAGTACCTTTCCTGATCCATCAAGACGGGCGCGTTAACCGCGGCCGACCCCAGCATTTGGAGCAATGGCTACAAGGGGGTCGCTAATATGGAAGTCATTGTTAACCGTGGCCTGAAAGACCGCCTGTATCCGAAGGAAATGGAGGCCTCAGGTCTAGTGCCTGTGCTGGCTTATGACCCAGATAAAGGCATTTACCTGAACGATGATCAAACACTGGGCTGCGCTTTTCTCTGTGAGCCTTTGACCTATGGTGACGAAAAGATTCAAGACCGGGTAACTGAGCTGTTTAACCAGCTATTTCCCGAAGAAACGACGCTGCAATTCATTTTGTTCCGTTCCCCGGACGTGAACGCAAAGCTTGCGAGTATGTTGGCGCTGCGTGACGGATTCCGTCACCCGCTTCTGACCAACGTGGTGAAAGAGCGCGTGAAGTTTATGCGCAAATTTACTAACGAAAAGCTGGTAACGAAGAACCATAAAGGCACCTACGACAACGGCTTAATCCAAGATCTCAAGCTGATCGTGACTGTCAAATTCCCTATTACTAATCCGCAACCTACGAAGGCTGAGTTAGAAAAGGTATACAACCTTAAAGAGAAGGTGGATTCGTCACTACGGGCAATTGGTCTCCAGCCGCGAGAAATGGATGCCAATATGCTGATCCGCACTATGAGCACCATGCTGAATTGGGGGCCAAACGCTTCCTGGCGCGATGGTGGGACGAATTGGGAACACGATAAGACAATTGCTGATCAGGTATTTGATTTCGGCACAGAGATACGTTTAGACAAGCACAGCCTGATGCTGGGTGACCAGCATGTACGGGTAATGAGTGCCAAAAAAATGCCCCCGGCTTTCTTTTTTGGCAGTGCCATGGCGTTTGTGGGTGATATCACAGGCGGTAGTTCGTCGGTGCGTGAAAACTACATGATCGTAGCGAATGTGTTTTACCCACCGAGCCAAAAAACCAAAGATCGTTTGGAGACGAAGCGAAAAATCACCGTTAACCAAGCCTATGGACCCATGCTGAAAATGGTGCCCGTGCTTGCAGAGAAAAAAGGCAATTTCGATGTGATGTACGGCGCTATAGGTGATGGCGCCAGCATCGTCCAGGTTAGCTACTCAGCAGTGATTTTTGCCCCGACTCGGGAGCGTGTCCAATCAGCAGCAACCTCAATGGCGAGCTATTGGAAAGAAAGCCGGTTCACGTTGCTAGAAGATAAATTTATCTCGCTGCCGGTCTTCCTAAACTCCCTTCCTATGTGCACTGATCGCAAAGCGGTTAAGCACCTCAAACGCTACAAAACGATGACTAGCAAGCAAGCAGCCGTGTTAGTGCCCATATTTGGCGAGTGGAAGGGCACTGGCACCTTCCATGCCGCGCTTATGTCACGCAACGGTCAGCTTATGTCTGCCAGCTTGCATGACTCCGACACCAACAAAAACTTGGTGATAGCGGCAGAGTCGGGCTCAGGTAAGTCGTTCTGGGCGAATGAATTGCTGTTGTCGTATATGTCGGAAGGTGCGCAGGTCTGGGTTATTGATGCGGGTAAGTCGTACCAGAACTTAAGTGAAGTATTGGATGGCGACTTTCTGCAATTTAACGAAAGCACCAATATCTGCTTGAATCCTTTCCCGTTGGTGAATGACTACGCCGACGAAGAAGATTCCTTGGTGTCACTGGTCGCTGCGATGGCCTCAGAAAAAGGTCTTCTTTCTGAGCTCCAAAAGGCGCAGCTCAAGCGCGTTATGTCCGAGCTGTGGGAGGAGCATGGCAAAGATTTGAAGGTCGATCATATCGCAGATATGTGCTTATCCGACGAAGATCAGCGGGTACGAGACGTTGGTTCGCAGCTGTTCATGTTCACCTCGAAGGGTAACTACGGCAAATACTTTGCCTTCGACAACAACGTTCGCTTCTCAAACCCCTTCACCGTTTTGGAGCTGGATGAACTGCAGGGCCGCAAGCACCTCCGGCAAGTAGTGTTACTGCAGTTGATCTACCAGATTCAGCAAGAAGTCTTCCTGGGTGAGCCCAACCGTAAAAAGATCTGCTTTATTGACGAAGCGTGGGACCTGTTGAAAGAGGGCGAGGTCGCCACGTTCATTGAGCACGCTTACCGAAAATTCCGTAAGTATGGTGGCTCGGTCATCATCGCAACGCAGTCCATCAACGACCTTTACGAAAACACGGTTGGTCGCGCGATTGCCGAAAACTCCAGCTCTATGCACCTACTTGGTCAGACGGCCGAAACGGTTGAGTCGGTACGCGAAAGCAAGCGCCTCACACTCAGTGAGGGAGGGTTCAACCTCTTGCGCTCAGTCCATACCATCGCGGGCGTTTATTCCGAAATTTTCATCAAGTCCAAAAATGGAACAGGCGTTGGCCGGTTGATCGTAGGGGAATATCCAAAGCTGATGTACAGCACGGACCCGGTAGATCGTAACGATATCAACCGCTACAAAAAACAGGGGAAGAATGTCCATGACGCGATTACCCAAGTGTTGAAGGATCGGGGGCTAAATGATGTCTAATCCCAATACCCAGCAGGACACCCGCGAAGCTAATGACGTGCCAATGTCGGCTGAGAATGAAGAAGCCAACGGTTCAGCGACAGAGGCAACACCAACTAGCCACGTTCAGGCCGATCCCAGTGAGCGCGCACCGCAGAACTCTAAATCACGGCGCCAACGTAAGAAAGAAGCTGGCGTTCGTGGCGAAGGGCGTGGGGATTCGATCGCAGGTACTTTGATCGTTTGCGCGTTCCTAGTCGTGATGGTGATGGGCTACTTCCTAAATACCCGTGTGACTGCCCTGGAAACCGTCACCGCCAGTGCTGCAGATTCCATATTAATTATTGACTACCAATCGCTGTTTGCGAACCTGCCCGAAGATATAACCGGCGAAGCCGCGGACAAAATCTTTATGGACGTGCAAGCGCGTATCTTAGCGTTGCAAGAGGCAGGTTATATCGTTCTTGATGCCAATGCTGTGCTGGCTGCACCTCCTGAAATGCGTATTGATGGCTCCCTTTTGCTCAGTGGGGAGTTTTGATTATGACCGAGCAAACTAGCTTGGCTACCACCCTTACCGATAGCAGCAGTGGCCAAGGGTTTTGGCGTGCCCGCCGAAAGTTTCTGGTCAAGATGGCCATTACGGCCGTGGCCATCATCATGGCGATTTACGCGTTTACCTCGCGTTACCACATTGGCCTGGATACCCAAGAAGTTAAATGCATTGGCAACTATTCGTTCTTCCTCGTAGACCGGGGCGATTTAGGGCTAGAAAAGGGAAACCTCTATGCCTTTGAAGCGCGTCGTGTCGCTCCGTACTTCGATGAAGGAACCCAGATGGTCAAGATCCTTCTTGGCGTACCGGGTGACCACGTTGCCATTACCGAAGATGCCAATGTGATAGTGAACGGAGAGCAGGTGGCCACCGGGCTTGCGTTGGCCAAAGACCTGGACATTGATCCTTCAACCTTCATGGGCGAAACCGTTCTGGAGGAAGGCCATTACTGGTTCATGGGCGAGTCTAGCGTCAGTTTCGATTCGCGTTATTGGGGTACTGTTCTTGAGGAGCAAGTCATTGGCCGCGCCTATCCGCTTATTTAATCGCGCTGCCTATCGGGCAGTGCTTTGTTATTCTCTGGCCCTCCTTGTAGGGCCTTTAGCCGTTGCTGATGAGCGGGGCGGTGCCTCAGCCCTCACCGATGACGATATGGCCATCATTGAGCGAAGTGAGGAAATAACCGATAAAGCCTCAGACCGACTCAACATAGACGACTTTTTCCCACCAGATATGGGCGAAGATCGGCGGGACGCTGAAAAGTTCTTTGCCGATCTTGCCCGCACCAGCCCCACCTTGCAGGAACATGTGCAACCCGATGGTGACCCTAGAGAGCCAGGTGAGCGCTACGCCGATCACCACACATTGTTGTTTGCTTCTTTTTCCCTGGAGCGCCAGGGGCTAGAAGATATGTTTGAACTGGCTTCCGAAGATCCTGGTGTGGCCATTATTTTCCGGGGCATCCCTGATGATATGGAAGTCGCAGAAGGAGTGTTGTTTCTTCAAACATTAGCCGCTGAATACACACCCATTCCGTCTGTAGTGATTGATCCAACTTTGTTCCGTGATCACGTAGTGAATGAAGTCCCTACGTTGATTCGTATTGGTGATTCTCCGCACCCGGATGATGTTATCGGTCGTGTTGCCGGTATCAGTGAACCGCAATGGCTTGACCGCCAGCTAGAACATGGTGAACGAGGAGATTTCGGCATACGCGGCCCGGTAGCCGAAATTGAAGAACGGG
>Ga0209634_1000573_pt1 | contig 28608 bp, 41 predicted proteins | sample LinPmetageLP40_FD_184043 | JGI IMG/M metagenome (GOLD analysis project Ga0209634, IMG submission 184043) | Marine viral communities from the Pacific Ocean - LP-40 (SPAdes) (version 2) | ecosystem: Environmental > Aquatic > Marine > Oceanic | place: Pacific Ocean | collected 2010-08-26 | reverse complement strand
GGTTCATCGATAAAGCTCACGTCAGACAGCGCCAGGTCAAAGGTGTCCTGCCAGCTATCAGAGGCAGTTTCAAATCGGTGCATTGCCTCCGTGATGATGTCTTTCTTTTTTGCCATTACCACTCGCTTGTGAATTCTAAGTCTGGTGCTGTTGTTTCTGCTTGGTACGCCTGGGCAAACATTCTGAAAGCGTCTGCTCCGTTACTCGCCCAGTTGTGCAGCGGCACTTTGCGAAACGTGTCAAATTTGTCATCCCACTGATACTGATAGTTTGCTAGGGCGTTCAATCCTTCCTCGCAGTCTGTCTGATCGAACCAACAGCTACGGAACACATCTCTGACTTGCGCGATACCGTCCTCAACAGACGCAATGCGTGGCACTGTGACAATCGGCTGCACACCAAGCCCTTCAAGTATCTCGCGCCTGCTTCTGTTGCCTGAACCCAACATGACAGCCTCTACATCATGCGGCAGGTAATGATCGCCATACAGATAGCCCTTCTCTCGCAGAACATGAGCATAGTGATCAAGGTCAACCAATCTGTGTTCGTAGAAGTCGATGAAGCGATGTTCTTTGCCGACCTGCTGATGGAACCAGATCGCTGTCGTGTCGTTGCGCCCCAAATCCCAAAACGTATTTACAGGGACGCTTTCCACGGGCAGATTGCACACTCGCCCTTCTTCACGCATCTGCTTAAGTTGCTGCGCGAAAATTGAGCCGTCTGAAAATTCTTTGAGTTCGCCTTCGTAAACGTGTTGATATTCTTCTTCGTTATTTGCTTTAAGCGTCTGCATCTCGTCTGGCAAGGTCGTTTGATGGAAATAAGGGTTGTCTCGCCAACTGACCTTCTTCACGATCGCACTGTCTGGTGGATTCAAAACGAATCGCTGATATGCAGCATCACTCTTCAGTTCAGGGTTGAAAGAACACCATATCTCGCTGTTTGGTTTCCTGATTGATGGGATCAATGTGCGCCAGCTTGATTCTGAAACGCTATTGCCCTCTTCGACCCAGCAAATATCAATGCCTTCAATCGACTTGATCGACTGCACGTTCTGCCACAAGCCTGAGAAGATGATCGAGGTTCCATTCGTCCCTCGTATTTCGTTACTTGTGACCTCGTAGAAATGCTCAAGTCCTAACGCTTTGATGCGCTGTGCGAGCAGGCTGTGAACGCTGTCTCTGATGCTGCGCTGTATCTCTCTTGCACACAGGATTCTTTTTGGCTTTGGCTCTGAACCTTTCAGCAAGAGTGCCGAAGCTATCTGGACGCTCTTCCCTGCGCCGCGACCGCCCCAATAACACTTGTATCGATGAGGCTCGTAAAGCTCTCGAAACGCAGTCGGAACGCTATGGGTCGGGGTCGTCTGTAAACTTAAGCTCATAGGCTGCTATTTGTACTTGCAGAGGATTGTCTTCGTCACCACTATGTTCGACGCTTTTCAGGTCTGGCAGATACTTTGTGATCAGTTTCAGCTTGGTATCGACAACCACTTTGAGCCTTTGCAAGTCCATCGAGTCCAGGCTGTTGTCCAGATCACTGATTTTATTCAAGATTTCAACGACATGCTGAACATGACCCTGACCTTCTAGCTGCTCACGTAACGCTTTCTGACGCACGCTTTTGTTCATCTGCGCTCTAGTCATGCCCATTATTTGCTTTTCTTCTTCGCTTTCGCTGACAGGTCTTTGTAGTGAAACAGAGGGACGCTCGTTTTCGTATGAGATTTGTTGGTGTGTAGGGAACCATTCGGCATTTTATGTGTATTGCCTTTGTGCTCAGTGCCATCTCGCCTGTAATGTTTTACGCCTTTCACTGTTATCCTCTTTCTTATTTGCCCTTCTTGGGCTTCTCTAGTTGCGCGACCTGGGCGATCAACTGCTGGAGTTGTCCGTTCAATATGACCACTTGGTTGAGCGCGTCATCTCTCTGCGTTTGCAGTGCGTTGATACGCCCGATGAATTCTTCTTCTGTGATCATATGCGGTATTGCGGGTCTTGGGCGATGACGGTGATGTAAGCTCGTTCTTGCTTGCCGTCTGCGAATGTCGCCTCGGCTTCTACTACACCGTTACCGGAGTTATCGGCACTGACGTAGAAACTCGCGACGTTGCTGCTGACAGTCGGCGTTGTCAGTGTGAGCTTGCGACTGCCTTTGCTTTCGACAGTGACTCCACTGACCGCTGACCCTCTTGCTGTCGCTGTGTTTGTGAAATCGAGTTTGTATTCCATTTCAGATTTGATGGCCTGGCTGAATCTGGTCGGCTCGAAATCGTTGCGATAGGGATTAACAAGGATGCGACGCAATGTCTTTGCACTCCGCTAAAAAATGTTTGGCTTTAGAATAGTGTCCTCCCTTTCGGGAGGAGACTAGGTTGCCCAGTGACGGGCTATAGCAAGACAAAAGCGAAGCTAAAGGAGGAAAAACGCCTGCAAAATCGCCTTGTGACATAAAGATTACCCCCAGCGCCGACCACTGAAAAACGTTTTTTTGAATTTTCGCTGAGAAGTATCGATAGGGTATCGATGGGGTATTGGTGAAAAGTTGCGTTAACCGGTTAACGACATTCCTGAATTGCGAATCAACCCCCCATTTAGATTATTAATTTGCATTAGTGCTAATGCTATATATAATAGACCTAACGGAACGCCGAAAGGCGTCTGGGTAAACCAAACAACAACAAACGAGGCAATTATGGAAGCAGCATTATTTGAAACATTAAGTGGAATACATGCACATGAGATGCAGGATGATGATATTGAACCTTGTTGCGAATGTGGTAAGGATTCAAAAGGTTATATGTATTTTGATGACGACGAAACATTCATGTGTGAAGAATGCGATATTATCCATTCATAACCCTAACTGATGAGTGCGGGGTGGTTCCCCGTCGAAACGCCGAAAGGCGTCTTGGGAAACCACTAGCGCTGCAAAAGCAGCAATAAAGGCATAAACCAAAAAAGGAGAAACAATAGAATGTCAGTGGAACGATATATTCATAAAGTCGATGCTTTAAATGACGCTGTAGTTGAAGCTCTAGAAGTTCTTGCAAACACAGCGCCAACTCATAAAAAATATTCAGAACGGACTGCAAAAGAGAAGGCTACTGCCAGAAAAATGAGTGATTGTTATATGAACGTTTGTACGGGATTGGATGATGTATATGAGGCTAGAAAAAGCGTAGTGATGGATTTAGCTCTTAAGCATAAAATCGATGCTTCAGTTCTAGTACGTTTAAAATTTGATGAATGAGTCAAAAGAAGATCGTGCTGCTCGTCTCAACCGTGAGCGAGTAGCGCGACATAAGAAAAAAGCCCAGGAAGAAAAAGGCTTGGTAAAGCTATCCGTGTGGGTCAGACGGGAATGTGTGGATAAACTAAAAAACTTCGCGAAGACATTGCGCTGAATTTTATCCTTCTTCTAGCAACAGAACGACCATATCGAAGGCTGCGTTCTTCAATTCCTTCGCTTTGGTAACACTGCAATGTAGCTGTTTGGCAGCTTCCTTCGTGCCGTGGGTGTAGACGTGTTGAAGTGCCAGCGGATATTTTTCGTTCACTTTTCCAATCTTCGACATGATTGAATCGATGAGCAGCAACTCTGTATCGACATGGCCTCTGCTTGGAGATCGTGTCACCTTGGGCTTGAGATAGTTTTTTAAGGGATCGTGTTGCCCAGCAACTGAAAATGCAAAATTCCCATCCAGCGCTTGGCTGGCGGCGTAGTTCGGAGAACCTTCAGTCGAAAGTTCCCGCGCCCATTTTTCAATTAGCCTGTCAGCTTTTAGCGTAAAACTTTCGTACATGATCGCGGAGGTCGGTTGGGATTAATGATCGTGCCAGCCCTTCGTTTTGAAAGACATAGCCCTTTTTTTGCAGTCGCCTCACTGATTCAACTGCAGCATTGATTGATAGCGACAAGCGATCAGCCAAATCAGCATACGATGGCGCGTAACTGTGTTCCGACCAAAATTGGCAAATTTCATCGTACACACGTTGTTGCGATTCAGTCAGATTAGTCGGGACAGCGTTCATCATGCGTTGATGCAGCCTTGCCACTCGCTCAGGCGTTTGTCTGGCCCAACGGCTATCCAGCATCTCAGCCGCCGCCGCTAAAAAATCTTGTCTTTGAATCGCTGCGCGAAATCTCTCAAACAACGCAAGCCTCGGTCTGCCCAGTTGGAAAGCCATGTTAATAATGACTCTTTTAACGTCGCCAGGTAATGCACCAAAGCCAGAAAAAAGCTCAGCGCAATCGCGACATGCAATTGCAACATCTTGCGTAAACAGCGCTTCACATCGCGCAGAATTGATTGCATCTCCGATTTGTAATTCATTCTCTTCATCGTTTTTCCTTATCAAATGCCCAATGCCCACAGTGGGATGGCCTTCACTGCACAGGTAAACATCTAGCTTACAGCCCTCATCGAATGTGATTTCGTCGCGTAGTTTTTCCATGTCTATCATCATGCTTTCCAGTATTTTTGCTCCAGCCTCTGAGTTTCGAGAACATCACAATGTTGCCGCCAATAAACGTCATTGTTGCGCTCTGTTCGACACGCACGACATTCACGATACGTCCGTCTAGTAAAATGCTCTTCCCCCTCAATGTGGCACCACTTGCACACATATTTTTCTAACGTCTTGCTCATTTGCTCACCCCCCTCACACGCTCATAACTTCTGCCGCCCGACAATCCCAGCATCCCCAAAAGTAGCGGCATCATAACGCCAGCATCTGCCTGTGGAATCACTACGCCAAAACCCGCAGCAATTGGCGCAATCAGGAAGTTCACCATCAAACCCAAAACACAGACATATCCCGCTAATGGACGCCAAGAACTCTGGAACCAGTTGCCTTTAGCATCAAGTTTCAACACTTCGATTTGCTGAAGTGCTATTTCCTGCAAATGGCGTTCTGACATCGTGGCGATTTCATGCGCCAATCTGTTTTTCGTGTCGGCGTCAGGAATAAATTTGTCCAGCAGCCCAGCGACTGGTTGGATCAATTGCGTTAGCATTGACTCGCTTCCCTGTTTTGTTCGCGGTAATACTCAATCTTCGTTATTAGATATGTGCGGCTCCACTTCCACTTGTCAGTCGATTTTCGTTTTAGTGCCTCAACTGCCTCGTCGCCGATCTCGGATTTCAATCTCTTCTCAAATTCGACGGGTCTGCCAGCGTGAAACTCATTGCACTGACCGCACTGTGGGCGCACGTTATCTTCCTCAAATTTCGTGGGCGAGTAGGTGCGCGGGATGAAATGACCTGCCTGGCAGTCACGATCACCCAGGCGCAGGGGCTTGTCGCAGGTGTAACATCTTGCAGGATGCAACACCTTGATATACCTCGCGAATTCAGGCCACAAGGTATTTTGAAGCTGGGGGATCGTTTTCGCCTCCAGCTTGCGTGGCCCCTTACGCCCTCGCATTAGCTTCAGCCATGAAGAAAATATCTCGCATACGTTGCGTTTTTTGTGCGCTCCGGTTGCGTCCGAATCACATGACCGCTATTTCTAAGCTCGAATATTCGGGCGGCAAGTCGGGTCACGCCAAGCGATGACCAGGCATCCATGCTAGTTAGCCCTTGCGGTTTGGTTTTCAGAAGCTGTAACACTTGAATTGCTTGCGTCATAGGTTTTCTCCTTTGAGTTGTAATCGGCCAGCCACTCTTCAGTGGTTTGGTCGCTGGGGTCTTTTTTAAGATTGAGGCTCAGATCATGCGCGGCCCACGCTTCTACCTGACTTAACAAATTGCTCATGGACACGAAGCCACGCTTACGGTCAATGGGCGAGAGCTCTTCGTCAGTGGCCTTGTAGCGAGAACTCCGCATTGCAATGATGTGCGGCTCCATCCCTGGCACGTTTTCGATCAGCAGGCAGTTGCCCAGCGTGTGCAGGATTAATTCTTTCACTGTGTCCTCGCTCACCATCACCTCATCACTTTGCAGATGTTCAGCAATAACTCTGCACCACTTGTGCAGGCAATCGTTCTGTTCGAGTGAACGCTTCACAGTTTTTTCTTGCCCACCAAATCTTTGATTGCCTGCATAGCAGCCTTCCCGATTTCAGGATTCTTCGATGGCTCGATCACCGCTAACTTGACTAGTTGGTGTTCAGGGCGTACCGCTAACATCTTTTTAAATTCCCCAAGCGTCGGTGGATGGCTTGGGAACCTGTCAATCGCTTGGTCAACTGCTTGCGCGATCAATGCAGCCCTCTCCTGGTCATTTGATTCGCTTTGAATTTTTTTGAGATGTGCCAGCCAAATGTCCTTCGCCAGCGACACCTCGTCAGACCACTTGTCCCTCATCCAGCTTGGGTAGATCATGCGAAATGTCTCGAATAACACGTTCACCGCTACGCTGACTGGATCGTGGTTGTTGGTGACTGACTCTGGTTTTTTCGTTTGTTGACCACCTTGTATCAAAGATTCTTTCTCGGACATCTCGTCGCTCCTCAAATTGGTCGTAGAACCGCTCATGTTTTAGGAATCGTTCTGCATGTTGCACGTAGCGGAAATTTTCTTTCAGCCACTCAGCATCACACTCACACCTTGTGCGAACGTGATTGATGATTTGTTGGTGAAGTTCTGGGGGGATTTTCTGCCATTCGGCAAATGCGGGTCGTTTGTTGCCTCGCCTGTTTTTCGGGAAGGCTTCCCAAAATTCAAGAAAACGGGGGGTGTATTCTTTATTTCTTGTATTTAATTTCTTCTTGAACTTCTTGTTATTCGTCGGTTTGATCGTCGGGTTTTTAACCCTCTGATCGTCGGGTTGCTCGTCGCTTTGATCGTCGGCATCGATCATATTGATGTCGAAAATCTGCGTATTTACTAGCTTTGCGATGGTTCCTTTGCTCGTCGGTTTGAACGTCGCCAAGCCCGTCGCCTCAAGGCGTTTTTTCGTCCGTCTGTACGCCGCTTCGCTCGTCGCCCCCATCACCTTCCAATCGCCAATAAGAGCCTCGCCTGTTTTTCGGGATGCGCGGAACGCAATCCAAGTTAACAAGTTGAATGCTTTGGGGTCGGCACTGAGCAGCGCCAAGGCTTGATCGGAACGGTGAAGTTTAAAAAAACCAAGTGCCATAACATCTCCTTTGCGGAGACGTTAAAACACTTTTTTGTCTATTTCAACATTTGAATATGAATAGTATTCTTTTTTTTACAAAATCTCGATAAAGGGTATCTTTCGATAGCATCCCAATAACGAGCAGAAAGCTCTGAGTGGTTGAGCAATTTCTCGCGGCACAATCGTCGTGCCGATAATGATCGCAAATTCATTCTCGTTCACAGCGTTCGGGTGCGGAACCACACACATGCCATAAAGACGCAAATGATGCTCGACATGGATGTGCGTTTCGACATGATCGATGACTGCGACAACAGGTGTTTCTGTGTCTTGGCCTCGCCCCAGGCCGACTGACAACAACGCCTTGTACACGGCGAAGCGATTCATTCTATTGCGATCAGCGATGTCTTTATTTTCATAGGCCGGAGTGTTGTTGTGAAGCACCCAGTGCAAGTCATGTTTGCCCGTTACTTTTCGATCGATAACGTGTGCTTGTCGATGCAAATGCGGCAGACTGAACGGGTGTTCCGTGAAAAAAAATTGCATCATCAACGCCATGAAATTTGCGGCATTTTCCCCCTGCTCTCCTTCAATCTGTGCCATTTGCTTGTGGCTGATGCTTTTGTCTTTCAAAAAAGTGTGCGACGGCTCGCCCAAGTCCATGTCTTCTGGGAACTGTTCGTAGAGGTCGTAAAACTTGTTTTTCCCCCAGTATTTATGCTGCTTAAATTCCGCAGGGATTTTGTCGAAATTAAAAGGAGCTTTGCTTGCGTTTTTCTGAAATTTAGTCTGCATCGTCCACTCCTTTGTTTGCTTTCGTCGCGATCAGGTGATCCGTCAAGAGCATGTCGTACAAATTTTTTAACGTGTCAATTTTTTCTTCTGGCAGCAAATCGATATCGGCGAAATGATCAATTGTTCCAGGCGCTTTGTCACTACTTTGGAATTGCCAATCAATTAGCAAATGTACCGGAATTTCGTAGTATTCAGCGAGGGCGCTTAAAGCCACAATGTTCGGTGGTCGCTTCAAACCCTCCTCTTTTTCCCATTTTTGGTAGCCTGATTTTGAAATCTTGTAGCCGCTGTTTCTCAGCACCGCTACAACCTCGTCTTGGGTCATTCCCTTCATCTTTCGCAGACTTTTTACTCGTGCAGCAAAACTTACATCTCTAGCCATATTTGTTTCCTCCTGCACCCAAAAATATGCTTATTAAGCTAGATGTCAATTAAAACTTTCGTTTTTTTAGAGTATTTGTTTGAGGAATACTACTTAAGGTGCTTTTTCACTTAGATTTTACAGGAATAGAAACACCTAAATATATTTTGTATACTTTTGATTATATTTTTACATTTTCTAGGTGAAACAATGATCGAGAAACCAGTCTGGGCTGAAATGAAGAAAATCGGCATTTCCAAGATTGCCCGTCAGATGGGCATCACAAGAGCAAATTTCTATCAGTGGCGAAATTCAAAACCTGTCCCCGATGGTCGGCTTTTGGAGCTTGAAAAAGTTACTGGAATTGCCAGACACCTCCTGAAACCTCGTCTTTTTGAAAATTATTCCGTCAATAAAACTCATTAATTACTTAAAAGTATACTTTTTGTTGACACATAACCTCGAAAGAGCGAAACTCTTTATTGTGTTTTTTCAACTTAAAGGAGCTTCTAATGTTCAAATACGAAGTAAAAATCTGGGATGAGTTTGTGAAAACTGAATTGCCCAGCATTTCGATTGATCTCGAAACCGAAAGTCCGCAAGCGTTAATTGACAGCATCATGGCGCTATATTCGGATTTTGAAGAGGAAATGTATCAGCTTGCCGCTGCCCACGATCCAGAACACGGCCAGGACAACTGGCAGGCTGTGAACCTCATCGACCAAGTGCGTGCAGAGAATGGTGATTTGTTGCGAGATGTTTTTCGCAGCCAAGCAGATTGCTTCACGGAAGACGCCTGGCAGTTTCCCAGTGTGCGTTGGGAGAAAGCATCATGATCGTTACGCGAGATAATGGCGGTTTCACATGCTTCGGAAAGTTCATGGGAAGAATGTGTCTCAGCTTCAGCCCAAACAGAAAAGAAGCCATGCAGTTTTTTGCACAGCTTGTCGATCAAATGAAAAAGGAGAGTAACAATGAACACCAGCGAATCCATTAAAGAAATAGCAACTGCGTTGTCTGCAGCACAGGGCAGCTTGCAGGATGCGACGAAGAACGCAAAAAATCCGCACTTCAAAAGCGACTATGCCGACCTAAGCCAAATCTTAGAGGCCATCAGACCAGCGTTAAAGGCACAAAACCTGTCAGTGGTACAACTGCCCTTCTCAAGCGGCACACGGGTTGGAGTGACCACACGCATCATGCACAGCAGTGGTGAATTCATTGAGGAGTCGATTGATCTTGAAGTTGAAGGTCGAAACCTCGCGCAAGCTGCTGGATCACATATCACCTATCTTCGACGTTACAGCCTGGCAAGCATTTTCGCCATCCATCAGAAAGATGATGACGGTGAGAGCGCACCCAAACGAGAGGCGCGTCCTAGCAAGCCAAAAGAGAAAGCACCATCGCAGCTAGAAAAGCAAGCGATTGATGCAGGCATTGTCACTGCGGAAGATTTGACAAGATATAAATCGGAAAGATCAGAGAAAGAAGTAAACGATTGGCTCAATGAGCAGATCGCATTTCAACAACGTGCAGAACTGGTGACGGTATGATTGATCGACAAAAAATCGATTTAGATCAAAACACACCGCCCTGGCTGTATTGGCGCAAAAGTTATCGAATGGCGAGTGATGCAGCCACCGTTGTCGGTGCATCGCCTTACGCGAAGCCTGCCGACCTCTGGCAAGTAAAAAACGGCTTGAAAACTGTTGCGGTCACCAAGCCAATGATTCACGGGAGCAATTTGGAGCCGACCGCACGAGCCAAAGTCGCTGAGATTTTGGACGTTGAGTTGGAACCACAGTGCTGGCAATACGGCGCTTATGGCGCCTCGCTCGATGCGATCACAAAAGACGGCAAGATCAAGGTCGAGATTAAATGCCCGTTTTCTGAAACAAGCGCGATTTACGGGCACCTGCAAGCTGAAGTGCCAGAGATAGTGCCTTACGTTTTCTGGCAACTTGTTCATCAGCAATACGTTTGCCCTACTCAGAAGACATATCTATTCGTCTATTTTGACGATGAAAAGTGGGAACTGATTGACGCCACGGGATTGATAAAGAGCAACCACATCGAACAACTTCTCGATGCCTGGGATGACTTTTATCAAAATCCCCCGTTGATTCAACGTGACGACGATGTCATTAAAAATCTTGTGATGCAGCACAGACAGATACTCGCTGAAGAAGAGCGGCTGAAGATTCAACGTGCTGACATCGAAAAGCTCCTCAAGGCTGAGTGTTCACAAGACACCATTGCCTTTGGCAGCAGGATTGTGACCCAGAGTCGCAAAGGGTCAATCGACTACAAATCCATCACAGAATTAAACCCTGTCAACCTTGAGGCGTATCGAAAGCCTGCTTCAAGCTACCAGGTGATAAAACATCCAAGGGAGGTGTCAGTATGAGTGGCGTTAACAAGGTTATTTTAATCGGCAATCTTGGCGGTGATCCAGAGATGAGGGCTATGCCAAATGGCAGTCACGTCACGAATCTCTCGATTGCGACGAGCAGGAGTTGGAAAGACAAAGAAAGCGGAGAACAGCGAGATCGAGCCGAATGGCATCGCATTGTGTTCTTCAACAAGCTGGCAGAGATAGCGAACCAGTTCCTCAAGAAAGGTTCAAAGGTTTACGTCGAAGGAGAACTGCGAACCCAGGAATGGGAGCGCGACGGTCAAAAGCATTTCAAGACTGAAGTGGTTGCCAGTGAGATGCAGATGCTAGACAGCAAACAAAAGAAAGAAGATTTCAACTTTAACGACAAAATTCCGTTTTAGGAGCAGATGTGACACACAGAAACGAAAACAGTTATCTCAGCTTGAGGGAGTTGAAAGATTTGACGAGAGAGAGCAGTGTGACGCAGATAACACAGGTTTTACGCACTTGGGGTATCACGCCCTTCGTCGTTCCGAAAACTGGCTTTCCAGTGGTTTTTCGAGATAGCCTGTACCAGGCTCAAGCAGGCGAGCCAGAATTCCGCATGAACTTGGATGCTATCTGATGCCCAAACGCAGAACGAAAGACTTTGATTTGCCGCCTCGGTGTGAGCGCAGAGGTAAAAATAAACGTATATCTTATCGATCTCAAACGAACCAAAGAATACCGCTTGATCTGCCGCCAAATCCGACAGTCGGACAGATATGGGATGAGTATGAGCGCATCACTCAACAGCACAATCCTTTGAACATTCAAAGTTTGTTTGATGAGTACGAGCGCAGTATAAATTATAAAAAATATGCAGACGCGACAAAAAAAGATCACCAAGTTTATATGAAGCAACTGAATGAGGTTTTTGGAAACAGTGATATGTCTGCTGCCCAGCCAAAGCACATTACTCAGTGGCGGGACAAGAAGGCTGAGAGCGCAAAGCCACAAGCCAATAAACAACTCAGTTTATTACGAATGATCTTTCAACATGCTGTGTCAGTTGGCTTGATGAAAAGCAACCCCGCAAAAGATGTTCCTGCACTGTCTCTCACACGACAGGAGAAGATTCAAAGGAAAGAAGATAAGTATGCGCTGAATAATGTGGCTACTAAAGAAAAGATGGTTGCGATGTACGAGTTGCTAGAGCGTCATCTGGATGATTACGCACCGCCAATGCTGCAATGCTACATGGAGTTGCAGTATTGCATCGGAGAGCGTGTTGGAGATGGTTTGAGCTTAGAGTGGTCGCATATTGATGAAAAAGAAGGGCGCATTTTGATTAAGCAATCAAAGACCTTACAGTGGCACAACAAAATAATTACACCAAGAGTCGCGGCTGTGTTGCATCGTGCGAGAAGGATACAACCGATATCAAAGTATGTGATTCATAATCAACATGGTAAAAAATATACTGTCAGCGGCATGAGGGCAAATTGGAATCGTTACAAGAACCGATTACCAAAGCATTTGTGGTTCACATCGAGTTCAATCAGAAAAATGGCAATTAGTGATGCTGACGATAAGCAATTGTTCTCACAACACGCCTCGTTAGCGATGGCAAAACACTACGATTACAGCATCCCAGATGCACCATCTCACTAAATGAAAACTACTGTATATACCCAATTATATACCCAACTTTATGGTTATACATACAGTAGTTATGCGTAAGTCGTTGATTTAATTGGGGTGGACGATGGGGTTTGAACCCACGACCGCTGGAATCACAATCCAAGAGCCAATTCACTGTTCATGCGGTCTACAGGCCAGTTTTGGGAATATAAAACGCTGTAGATACCTACTGTATATACCCAACTATTTTTTTACAAACCGTCCACGCTTGTCACGCTTGGGCTTCGGTGCGGGTAAGAAGAAGCTCGCTATAGACTTGAGCAAAGAAAGGAGTGTGATTTTGATTCGCTGGCTAAATAGTTTCATAAGGGTCGTAATCTTTCGTCAGAAGAGAAAGCCTGTTTTTGTGTTGAGAAAAGAAGAGGAGCTTGATCCGTGGAATGTTGCTGTACGCGATTCTTTGAATATGAGGGACGTTAAGATGTTTAATGCGTTAATCAGGGCGCGGAACCAGGAGATGATCCCTCAACAAGAGAGGCTAATTCATTAGAAAGGTTTAACAATTTTTCGTCTTCCGCTCTTAAACGCCTCTTGTTCATAATGTTTGAAATTATATTGCTTGGGGCAGGCATAACGTTTGCCGCCGCTACCCCCTGAATTATCCTGTCTCCGACTTTTTCCATCGCGCTTCCGCTAGGGCCGCTCCCAGATCGCACAGCAGCATCTATTACTCTGCTCTCCGTTATCGCAAGCAAATCATTAATTAGACTCTGCTCTGCCTGGTCGAACAGTAAATTATATTTACCGTTCTGTTTCAATTTATTAACAAAGGTTTTCAACTTTCGATAACTGATATCTGGAACTCCGCCTACCCTGGTTCCATCAGTCCGAATTGTATCCAACATTTTTTTCCAGTACGACGCCTTCAAACTTTGCAAAGCGGCTCTACCCTCATCACCGCCGAACTCACGCATAAAATTATAAAAATTCCGAAAGTCATTTATTTCTGCATTATGAATTTTGTTAAAAATTCGATCTTCATCGGTTTTACCTTCAATGATGTCAGTAACCATATTTTTTCGTGATTTATCTCTGGAACCTCTTTTTTTTCTTTCAGTCACGCCTGTTTCGGGATCAACGACAATTTTTGCTCTTTCGATTGCTTGTTGATACTCTGTTTTCAAGCGACGAGCTTCAATAAAAACATCTTCACCTGTAGCGCGAGCAACTGCTGAATCTAAAGCATCTTTATAGCTACGCATGGTCGGCCTGGCATCACGTTTGCTTTCATAAAACGTGTTAATGTACTTGCGGATATTTTCTGCTTCTTCAACTGTGATTAACCGCGCAACTTCAAAATCGCCTTTTTTGTTTTTCTTCAATATCCCCATTTGCACCATTTCATTTTGAATTGCTGTCGGTACACCCATATTTGCCCGATCAGTGCCGACTGTAGCGCGAACTGCGGTAACTAACGGACTAGGATCAACGACAGCCCCTTCTTGAGCATTTTGGCGAGCTATCTTGTATGCTTCATTGATTGCATCTTCGCTTTTCTGGGCAAAATTATCAGCAGCCCTAAAGATGTTGCTACCTGTAGAAATGTCTGTCCCATCAATCGAATAACCTTCTGGAATAATGTTGGTATCAGGATCAGTTGCTTTGTCAAATTGCTCATCTAATATATTTGCTATTTTTTGAGCTTGTGACGAAACGACCTCCGTGACTACACTGTCGCGCGTAATAGCATCTTGCTGCATCCGCATATCGTCAGTGCTAGCCGTGACATTTGCCCTAGTCGGCTGTACGCCTTGTCTTAAAAAAGTGTTGTACAGAGTTAATTGATCAGGAGTAAATCCCACGCCCTCGATGGGCGCACTGTAAGGAGTTTCGTTAATAACCTCGTTCACAGGGCCGTCTACTGTGGAATCGGTAGATTTCGCTTTTGCAGGACGGGCAATCACTGCCATCGCTTCTGGTGTAATTGTGCCATCAGATTCAAAGACTTGAACGCGCTCATCAATGCCGCTGACGTGTCGCTTCAGCGCAGCCATTTGTCGCGCTGACATGCGTTGCAATGATTGAGGTACAACAGATTCAACAACATTTCGAGCCTTTGCAAGAGGAACACGCAGCCCTTCATCAACAACATTTCGACCTGATGCGAGAGGAGCACGCAGTGCTGCGCTAGTTATTAGCGGCCCTTGTGCGCCAAGTATGGGCGGCAGAGACTCTGCGACTTTCCCAACAGCCTGAGAATACTTTTTTCCTTCTGGTGTTGTAGGCTCGTAGATTGGAACGGGATTCCACGATTGCGCCCGTTCCATTGTTTTTTCTTCCGCTCTCTTAGCAGCTTGCTGTGTTCCAAAATCATCGCTTACCACTGCCTCAGCAACAGATGCTACAGCCGCAGGGATATAGGTAACGGCAGCAGGCAAACTGCTCAGGGCTTGTAAACCAGCTTCTGCTACGCCTACTGCTTTGTCCATGAATCCTGATTCTGGTTTTTCTGCTGGCTCAACTACAGGAGCGTCTAGCTGTGGGATTTCTGGATATGACCCTTCTGCTATCTTGCCTGGTTGTACTTGAGGTGTTGGATCAATAGATGCAAAGATAAAAGCGGCATCTGCTTGCGTGGGTGGAGCATCGCCCGTGACCCTGACTGTTTTGCCCGTATTCGGATTAGTAATTTTATAAGTAGGCATTATTTACCCTTTACAGTCTCTACAGTAAATACAATACCACTTGGCGCTGGAGCTAGTTGCCCTGTGACTGGTTGCCCTGTGACTGGTTGCCCTGTGCCTCCAGCTTTGGCTCTATCCATTTGTTTTTGTTTCTCAGTATAAAATTTAGCAAGAGTGTTTCCTGGGCCTGCGTTCATAAAGGTCATCACTTCTATTATGTACGCCTTTAATTTTTCTTGAGCAGCAATCTTCTCTAACAAGTATTGTTTCATGTCTTTTTCGTCAAGACTAGTAGGAAACTCTGCCTCCAAAGCTAATTTCAATTCTGGTGCTGACAAAGCCCCGAAAGTAGTTGTCTGTATTGTACTTAAACCTAATTGCTGTTGTAGAGATTCAAGTTTAAGAGTATCTGCTGTCATGCTTGGGAAAAGGTTTGCAATTGGCCCTGTGTTCGCACCTCCATCTAATAGCTCAACTGCTGACCTCATAAGACTTATGCTTCTGTTAACTGGTTCGATTCTTTGTTGAAAATCACCAAGCACGTTTGCTTGTATTCTGCCTTGCCCTTCAGCAAAAGCTCTATCGCGCTCCCTTAACACGCCTGATTGTGTTCCTTCCCTCACTAATTCACGAATCTTTACAGGGTCTGTTTCTTCAGAGCCATCAGGTTTTAAATATCTTCTATTCCCTGCATTATCGAAAACTATTGACGAACCATCCTCAAACATAGTTGGCTTGAATGCAGTGGCGGGAGTATTCGATCCGACATTTTCAGGCAGCATACTAGGATCGTAAGTTTCTAACTCGTTTTGCATAACAGGTTCTGTACCTGTTCTCTGGATAGTTTGTCCAATTCTGTTAGCTGTTCCCGGTGTTCCTTGAGATATCAGAACTCGCTTACCGTTAGGCAGCACACCAGTAACCCGCCCCGTTATAGGGTCAGTCACAGTCATTACTGAAACGTCCTGGCCTTTAGCATTGCTTAAAGTCATCGTGCCAGTAATGGGCCTCCTTGTTGCAGCATTTTGCAAATCTTGACGTTCTTGCGCTGTTTGCTGCTTACGCAACTCCATCATGCCTGAGTGTGTTTCAGGCAACGGGCGACCAAAGATATCAGTGCCGCGCCTTGCTTCGTCTAATTTGAACCCTCGTACAATATCAACCATTATTTGCTCCTACCCGAATATCCCGCCTAGAATGTTGCCAATCTGCGTGGCTCTGTCGTTTGATTTTGCTCGTTGAATTTCAGCTAAATTGCCATAAGGACTAGGATTTCCAGTGTATCCCGCACTCAGATAACCTGTTTCGCCGCCTGTTAATCCTGTAGCGCCTGACTCTGACATGCCAAGCAAACTTGCTAACGCATTCGCTGGTCTGTTTGCCAAGCCATAATCCTGCTCTGCAATTGCACCCGCTTGATTGAATTTCTGTAGCCCTATCTGTTGACCGCTTTCAAATCGAGCGGTATCAGCAGCCAGTTGCACACGATCTTGAGCGTCTTGAGCCAATTGCATTGCAGCCAATTGCTCAAGGTCTTGACCAAAGAGTTGCTCCTGATTTCCGATGAGTTGATTATAGTATTGTTGATCTCGGCTGAGTCTTGTCGTGTCTTGTGTTTGACCAATATTGGCAAGATTTTGAGCGTATTGAGCAGCGGTGCCAATGGCCTGATTCTGTAACTCTGCCAGTGTGCCGCCACTATTTAAGCGCCCTGCTGCCGCGCTACTCGCTTCAATGGCTCGCCTGCCTTCGTCTTGCAAGAATCTTAATCCTGCATCCTGTGGATTGAAGGGATCAATTTGATTGACGTCGGAGTACATTGCATCAGGCAAAGCCCCTCGACCGACTTCGCTTACCATTTGAGCAATATTGAATTGGCTAGGCTGAGGATCGACAAGCTGGCCTGTGCCTCGCTCGTCCATCAAATCAATGCGTGGATCGAAAGGTTCTTTAATCGCTGTACGATACTCGTCCAACGTTTCATCTAGGTACGTGATATCGTCTGCGGTGTTAAAGATTCCATCTGGCCCAGGGGCAACGCCACCTAGCGAGTAGAACGGTGCGTAGACATCTTCTCGCGTTTCCATCAAATCGCGCAGCAATGCTAGTTCAGCATCACTAGCGGCTTTAAGCTGATCAGCTTGATATTTTCTGGCTATCTCATCTCTGATAGCTGCACCAACAACGTCCGGCGCATTTTGCACGAATGTGTTTACGACATCGGTAATCGTGTCGCCTATGGATTGCCCCCCAACGTCTACCTGCTGATCACCACCAGTAACATCGCCCGACCTCGTATCTACCTGCGTATCACCACCAATAACATCGCCTGAAGTAACTGTGGCATCGACCTGCGTGTCGCCACCAATAACATCGCCTGACCTCGCATCTACCGTTTGATCGCCAATTGTCGTTGTTTGATCGCCAACGGAGGAATCACTGGTGGATGTGCTGTCGCTGGTCGAGTCACTGGTGGATGTGCTGTCGCTGGTTGATGTGCTGTCCACATCAGTTGTTTGGTCTTGATTTCCTCCTGTGACATCGACATCAGTCGTTTGGTCTTGATCCCCTCCTGTGACATCGACATCAGTTGTTTGGGATTGATCGCCTAGTGCTATGTTGATCAAATCAATTATGCTCTGGTCTTTTGGATCAAGCCCAGGGCCAAAAGTCTCCGTAATCCAATCCCATATTGATCTTAAGTCCATGCCACCACCATTGTCATTGTCGTTGTTACCATCGTCGTTGCCGCCAGGGATATTGCCGCCTGGGTTGTTGCCGCCTGGGTTGTTGCCGCCTGGGTTGTTGCCGCCTTCATTTTCTTGCATTAAGTCATTTTGAAAGTCATCGAAATTTTTACCCCAAGGAGAAAGAATCAAATTTATCAATTCTCTTTTTAGACTTATATCTCCTGGGTTGAAAATATCTGGCCCAAAAATGCCTGCCAGAATCCCAACGGTACTCATGTCTTGATCGTTTTCTTTCAACAACTCCCACGCAGCTTTCTGCTCATCCGTGAGATCGTCAATACTTGCATCATCTGATTCAATATAATTTGGTATTTTTCCAAGTAGCGTTTCGATTAGCTCTTCGCTTAACGGGTTGTCGGGCGAGATGTAGTCGCCAAATACTTGCCCTAGGATGTCTGAGCGAGTACCTGGAGTGTCTGAGGCAATTAATTCTCCCAGCTTTTCCAAATCGATTGCTGCTTCAGCTTGGCTAATACTCCCGTCTTCATTTAGATCGGCCTGTTCATAAGTTGGCACGCCAGCCACCCTTCGCAAAAATTCCTGGACATAGATATCGCGGATATCTTCTGCATCAATTGGTGAATTGGTGGGACGCGCACCTCGCCAGGTAGTGCCGTATCGTTCATCATCCGACAACTGAGGAATATATCGACCAAGCGCGGCATCAACACGCTCTAAATCTCCGTCAGCGTTTTCAAAATTAATCGAATCGATAGCATCTCCGAACAAATCTTCGCGATACAACGCTGAATTTAAGAAGTTTTCGACAGCCTGACCGTCAATCAAAAAGGCTGCCATTTGTTCGCTTGTCAGGGTATTGAACCACTTAGATAAAGTGGCTTTGTTTTGTTCCGATGCTGTTGCCATTTCAAATTACCAAGTATTCGCTGCTGGCATCCAGAAACACGACTCGCAATGAATCGTATTGACTGCCAATTGATTTGCTTGCAGACCCGTCGATTGTTTCAGAGCCTGCTGTGTTTACAGTTACCGCACCACTACCCATTCTTTTAACAATTATTTGCTGCCCATCTTTGGGGCTTTGATGAAGTGAAATCGTCACACTCCCGCTGCTATCTACTTCGACTATTTCTAAAGCTGCATTTCCAGTGGTCGTATATGCGCTGGTTTGGCGCGAATAAAACGGCTTTACTAAACTGAAAATATCGATAACTACTTGGCGAAGCGGCTCTATTTCAACTGGCACTTTGATCGCTAACGGATCGCGCAGTATTCGTGATGTCATTTTAGGAAGCTGGCACCCAAGACGAGCGTGCAAATAAAAGGATATAACGCGTAGATGGCAAGCTCACATCGAGTAACTCTGTCGCTGGCCGTTTTAAACTGCTCTTTAAAACCTTCATAACGAAGGGCGCATTCGGTTTCATGTTTTTGTAAATCAGTTTTCATAACGCCCACTCTGTTGCCTGCTTGTTAAACTTGTTATTCCACAACTCAAATAGAGTTTTTATTTTTTCACTGTGCGTGTCAATTGACAGATGCATCTTCGCAAGCACGATGACAAGTGTGATGAACCCCACAAATACGGGCCAGAAATCTAGTAAATTAACGTCCATCTATTTAACTGCCGAGCGTTGGCTTTGTATCTGGGAAATCATCTGTTGAAGGCCAGTCTCTCAGTGCTGTCCGATACGTTTTGTAAGCCTCTAGCTCTGGATGGTCAGACACTGCCATAACGCGATCAGTTTGCTCTAACTCGCTATTTCTCCACTGTCTCGCAGTGATCAGTTCAATTTGGTTCGCTTGCGGATCAACCCACAGTTCGTAGTTGCTAAAATTAGCCTCAACAAAATCTTCTGCACCAACTACGAAATCTATCTGATTCCCATCAGCATCTTTAATAACATATTTATTAGACATTTTTCTTTCCTTAACCGTAGGCCAGATAGTGAATTATTACGACGCCATTGCCACCGTCGCCAGAAAACATATCATGGTTCCCAGTGCAAGCTCCGGCACCTCCACCGCCACCCAAAGGGCCGCCGTTGCCTTTCAGCGCAGCACTATTGCCATCACTAGAGTCGGCACACAAGGCTCCACCTCCAGCAAAAATGCCTCCTGTAGCCTCGGCAAATTCGTTGAAGTTTCCAACACTAGCACCTCCTCCAGCACCCGCACCGCCTGTAGACCGTACCCCATCATTATAAGTCCCGCCCACACCTGTCCCGCCATCACCAAACACATTAAGAATGTTTGAAGGGAAGGCTCCGCCAGCCTGAGTACCCTGAATGAGAGTGACACCCTGAGATTTCTGAGAAGCATTCGTTGTTAGCTCCGAGAGGTTCACGCCACCGTTTGCTCCAGCTAAAGACAGCGCACCCCCCTGCCTGATGCCCCCTGTGATTGGAAAGCCAGTTGTGGCAGAATTTTGTGTAGCACTGACGCTCGCTGCTGGCCCGCCAGAACCACCACCTGATGTGCCCACAGCACCCGCAGTCGTACCTGTGCAAGCACCTCCAGCTCCTCCAATACCGCCACCACCTGTGCCGCGTTCTTGCGAGGAAATTGCGGCAGGAATTGCTCCACCTGCATGACCAACAGCCGACCTTATGGCTACTGCACCACCACCCGTTGCGGCACTACCATCATTCGCACCAGCTCCAATTGCACCACCTGCGCCGCCAACACGATTGGAGGTACCTCCGCTGGCTGTTCCTCCAGCACCACCAGCCGCTGCTGATGTCGATGATTTCAGTGCAGCGCCGCCTGTGCCTCCGTTTCCATTGAGATCAACGGTGGTTCCTGAAGCCGTAACAAAACGACTGTTGCCCCCATTATTTCCTGCAACAGCACTATTTGATGATTGAGAGGATGCGCCGCCAGCACCAATTGTAACAGTGTAGGTATCGCCTTCTTTTACCGAAATGATTTGTTCGGACAACCCTCCTGCACCACCGCCAGTGGCTATGCCTACATTGGAGCTTGCCGCACCAGAGCCACCACCGCCAATTGTAATAACTCGGATGACACCTGTTCGACCCACAGTCCATGTTTGGCTGTTAGTAAGTAGAATCTGCTCAAGCACAGATTGAGTGTTGGTTCCTAAAACTGCCATATTATTTCTCCGTTAAATCTCAAACCAGCCAATCGTGTCATCGACATAGACTAGTTGTACGCTTGCGCCTTGAATTATTGTGCCGTCTGCTGCAACGCTGTTAATTTTCTGACTGCCGTTCCTGCCGACAGTTACCAACGCTGCTCCTGCATTTGCGATGATCACAGTGTCGTTGGCAGAACCTGCTGGCAGCGTGATCGTGAAGGCTGTGGATGCGTGGTTGCACACAAGTTGATCGCCAGCACTTGCTGTGTAATTGGCAGTCTTGATTGCCCAAGCTGTATAAGCTCCGCCAGCTGATGCAAAACTAAGCACTCCACTACCATTCGTCTGTAAAAACTGATCTGCATCACCATCACTTGATGGCAATGTGAGCGTTATATCAGCCGTAGACGCAGGGCCAATAAGCGTTACTTTGTTTGTACCGTTATCGCTATCCTCAAAAAATTCTAAGAAACCAGCCGAGGTTGAGCCGTTTTTAAGCTGTAACGCCCCAGTGACAGAACTAGCTCCAAAAGCATTAGCGGCTGCTGTGCTTGTAATACCAGCCGCTGCCGTTATCCCGCCCCCGTCTGCAATCGTTAATGCGTTATCACCATCGGTAAAATCAATCGTTGCGGTTTCTAAACTGCCCGAATTAACTGTAAGCCCTGTCGAATCAATCGTGACTCGCTTGGCATTGTCAGCATACAAATGAATTTCGTTAGCTGTACCAAAATCTAATTTGGTCTGATCGTCTTCACCAATCTTGATGTCGGTCGCTAGCAAACTAGTTATGCCCGTTTGAGCAGCATCAATATTCACGGTGTTGGTGGATAGCGTTAAGCCTGTGCCAGCAACAAACGCAGTCGATGACATCGCAATATTGGACAGGGTGTTATTGCTTCCACTGATGGTTTTGTTGGTAAACGTCGTGGTGCTGCTCGCGGTTACTCCACTAACCTGCCCATCCACATACGCTTTTATTGATTGCTGCGTAGCGAGATGCGTCGCAGAGTCGGACGCCATGTTGTCCTCGTCCTTGATCGCTGTACCACTGACCCCAGTGTTTAACACTGCCGAGGTCAAGGTTTTGTTGGTCAGCGTTTGCGTAAAGGCTTCAAAGACGAATGTGTCGTTACCTGCTAAAAGCGGCAAACTGACTGTCCGGTCAGCCGCCAGGTTAGCAACAGCGAAGACATATTGGTGATCAGCAGCACTGTCGTTGATTTGGGGAGTCGTGAGAACGGGGCTGGTCAGTGTCTTATTGGTTAGTGTTTGTGTGGTGGCTGTTCCGATCGCCTCACTCCAACTGCTGAGTGTGCCATTGTCATCTACCGCCCAGTACAGCCCAGAGCCTTCTGTCAGCACGATTTGACCGTAGCGAATCTCACCACTAGCTGCCGTGTTCCTGACGGCAGAGATCATGACAGAGCGATCAGACGAAGGTGCGTTGGATGCGCTGGCCCCTAGTGAATAAAATCCAGATTTTTTTACTGCCGTGGATTTTGTATCTGAGGCATCAGAGATGCTGGTATTTCCAACATTTGAGGCATCAGCGTCATTCAGCAGGGTCTGAACTTGTGTTGTTGTTTGCGTTAACTGGCCCATTCTAACCTCTTAAAATTTGTGCATCGATGGCTGCGTCGAGCACATCAACCTGAGCATTTGAGCTTGTCTCAACCCTAACGATGATTTCTCGACACTTGCCAATACCATTGATATCAATTGTTTTGTTTCCGTTCAGGGTCATTGTGTTGATCGTCGTAAAACTTGATAAATCTTTGCTGACTTTCAGCGCTACACTCGAGCTCGCGCTAGTATCTAAATGCAGCTTGACTTGATCGATCACCATTTCAGCACCGCCCACATCGAGAGCCTCGCTGCTAATTAAGGGCAGGTCTTTTCTGCGAGTGATGTTTGCACCATCAGCCTGAAAGTTAGAGAAATCCAGCTTGTAGATTTTTTTATTGGCAGAGTGTGCCGCGAGTACGAAATCGAAGTCGTGAACAACGCTGGTGGTCATGAAGTCTTTTTCAAACCAGGTTTGCGACGTGATGTGATACGTCCAGATTTGACCTTGATCAGCAAAAATAAAATCAACGAACTGCTCCTGGTGAAGCGAGTACGCCGTCACGCGAACAGTATCAAAATCACCGCTGTCATAGCTTGCCCACTGCTCACCAATCGCAGGCACGAATAGCGGCTGAAAGTTCTCACCCGAAATCATCCCAGGTCTGCGATTTGAATCAATGAAATAAATGATGCCGTCACTGGATGCGACTGCATGGGTTCCGCAAATGCCATGCTGCATAACGCTTTGACGTGATAACGGTGGTCGCCCTGTACCGCTGGTAAACCATATCTCAGTGGTTGTTTGACCGAATAAGTACAACCGTTGGTTTAGACTGAAAACCCGTAACAGGTCATCTGGTAACGCCTCTGCTTGAGCAAAATCTAGCGATTCAATGCTTGTCCCGTCGTTCAAGGCAGATACAACGAAAAAACCATCAGGCTGCTGATAAATGAAGCGAGAATCTAAAAACGCCACTGAGCTTGTCAGAAGCAGGTCGCTGTCACTGATTTCCACCAAACCCGCTGCAACGGTGTAGACATAAGCGTCTGGTGTGCCGCCTGTCGTGATGATCAGTTGGTTTTGATCTGTTGCCATGACAACGGCATTCGGTGAGTTAGCGATTTCGCCAAGGAAGATAGCTGCGCCACCTGAATCAATTGAATACAGGGCATCGCCTGTGACTTGATACAGCAGCCCATTCGGGCCATTAGCAATCAGCCCCCTATCAGCACCCCCAGGGGTAATACTGGCGGTAATCGCTTCAGAGTTGCTGTCGGTTAAAGCTGACTCGTTGCTGTCAGTAATAGCTTCGCCCGTTGCTTGAAAGTTAGCGAACTCCACGTAGCCAGGTATCTGCCTGTAACCTCGTAGCGTATGCGGAAACAAGTTCAGCGTTTGCTGTCGGTTAGCATCCAGCCTGGTGCTGGCGTAACTTGATTCAAGCGGTATGGCGGCTCTCACAGACTGTCATCCATAATGTTGTATTTGCCATAGGTGAAGCGAAGGTCACTCATGTCAACGCTCATGTCGAGCGTGATGTCAGCTTCCAAGCGTTCTTTTGTGTCTTGCGCTACCGTTGCCACAACAGGCGATGGATCAATGCCGAATTGAGGCGAAATGTCCACCGCTAGAGCGAACTCTAGCGCGCGTACAGCGCCGTTTGGTATTTCAAGCGTGGCACTCAGAGAACTGGGCGCAGGGATCGCCAGCAAGCCATCTTCACCATATTCGTTAATTAAATTCTTTAATGCAGTAAATACGTCGCCATTTTTACTGCTGTCGTCAGTGCTAAACGTCACACCCGATGTACGCACCCTGATCAAACTGGTTGCCGCATCAATAATATTTTGACTAGTTGCCATAATCAGTCCAAAAAAAAGCGGGGCCGAAACCCCGCTTCTTTCAGTGGTTCTAGTTGATTCCAACCCTGGTCGCAATTTCAGGTCGGATTGTTTTGTAACCGTACAGAATGTCAATTCTGCAAGGGAACGTGTCAGCACTAATTGAATAGTCTCTGACAATCCTCATTGAAATGCCGTCCATGACTTCTCGAGCCGCAAAAGCTACGCCTTCAGGAAGTACAAGGTCAGCCGTGGCGAAGCAGAAAGCGTCCTTCGCGTAAGCTAAGGTATCTGTCCAGTCTGCACCGTTACCACCACCAACTTTCGATACTGCGGCGTTGTCAGCAGGAGTACCAGATACATTCTGGGTTCCGCCTGTTGCCACAATCGCAGGGCTGATCGCCAACGTCGTTGCAGATGTTCCACTGTTGCCAGTGATAACGAAGTTCTGAAGAACTCCAGTATCGGCCTTGGTTTCTGGATGCACGCGATTCACACCAGCGATAGTAATAATATCGCCTTTAAGGAACGTCGTTGATCCAGTGTCTACAGTCAAGCTAGAACCCGCCTGGCTTGCGCCATTGACGAGATAGCCTGTCGTAGCTGCGGCAGTACCCGTGGTGTGCGTCGGCACAAGGGTGTTCTCGTAGTGATCGAATCCTGAGATACGACCCAACAGACCTTCCTTGTACTGCTTGGCAATCTGCCCCGAATCTTGGAACAGACCCTTGGTGTCAGCCAGCATATCGACAACACTCTGCGGATCATGCAGATAGTTACGATCACCGTAAGGCGCTAAGTTGACCGTCAAGTCTTTTTGCGCCTTTGTAATATTGGCAAAGGAGTTGGCAGAGCCGACGCCGTTGACAAAATTGAACACGTCCTTCGACATGGAAAGCGCATCGCTCTCAATGTTCGCCGCCAATACAGCCATCGCTGGTTCAATATAACGTTCTTTGAACTGGTCGATGTGCATTGACAGTTCTTCGCTTGAGAACGTGAAGTCAACACCTTTTTGGGTATCCACAGACAACGTAACTGAATTCTCAGTCACATCTTGTGAACTGAGGGTTGCGCCTGTACGAACTGAAAATTCGTTAGGAAGGCGTATTTTAAGATCGTTGCCGATCTTCGCACCTGACTTAGCATACTGGTCATCATATTGAGTATTGATCGTACCAATGAAATTTAACTTCTGATGTAGTATTGCCAAGGCTTCTTTCGTGATAACACTTGGAGAAAGTAGTGAATTAGCCATTTTTTAGTACCTATTTTCGATACCCCCGATACTTCGCGTATTCAGTCGGACTCATCTTGTCAGGGTCTTTCGACACCTTTCCTCTCGGAGTTACTGATTTAGAAGGCGCAGGAGCGTTAGTAGTTTTGACAGGTCGCTTGGCTATACTTAGAGCGGTTGAAACAACCGTAAGAGCTTTCATCGCCTCTAGTTGCGACATTTGATTGACTCTTTGAGCTTGTTGCGGATTACTGGCAAGCCAGTAAGCAACAGCAGGGCCATTATCAAAATCGTTAACGATTGCTCTCGCTACAAAATCCGATTGTTGGAAATTGGGCGCAGTAATCTTGGTTTCGTAATCAGGAAAGTCGAGAGCAAAATCCTTTGACTTTTCTTTAAACGATTCCTCAGAGATCACTTGTTTTTGAGCATTGAGGTGATTCAATTGCGCTTGTTGCTGCTGGCCCATTGCCTGTTGGACAGTCTGGGCGTTTAGCTGCGCGTTGTACTGGATGACAGCTTGCTGATACTGACTCTGATCAAAATCGTAGTCCTGCAACTCTGGAAATTGATCCAGCGGTTGTTGAACTTGATTAATCTGTTCAGACAAGTATTGGTTTTGCTGCTCCAGCTCTTGAACTCTGGTATTAGCTTCGTTCTTCTGTCGTGCGAGTTGAGAAATCCGCTGCTGATAGGAGTTGCGGTTTTTCTGCTTCTCCTCAGCTTGGTTGTCAGCGTTCTCTTCGCTGGATGGCTCCTGGGCTTCTTCTGTAGTGTTTTCAGCAGTAGCTTCAGTAGTTACGCCCTCTTCGGGCTGGTCAGAATCTTCAACGGCATTCTCGATTTCCGCAGGCGATAGAATGCCCTCAGCGTTAGCTGCATCAGTCATGAGTACGACTCCTCGGATTTTTACCTCGCTTGAAGGGCAGCGAGTTAGCCCACGCTTTTACGGTGCGTTAAACCGAATTAAGCTGTGTTTATAAATTGTTGATCGTTCAGGACGCTTGACAACAGATCAGAACTATCTTTTTTTTCTGGGTTAAATTCTGCTTCTTTTTTTCGTATGTTTTTTGGATTAAAGATGACTGTTTCGTCGTAAACCTTTATACCATCGTAGCCTGCTGCTTTAGCCTTTTTACTTAACTCCTCAGCACCCATACCGCCAAATCGAATGTACTCTGACAAACTAAAAATAGCGTTTTCAATACCAGGAAATTTTTGTGCGAACGTTCTATTTCCTTGGTAATTTATTTCGTCAAGAATATTATTTTTTAAGTGTTCAATTGCATCTTGTCGATCTGGATGAAAGCGAGTGCCACGGTGATCAAATACTGGAGCTTCCACATACTTTTGATAGGTAGAGCCGTCAGAGTATTTTGTAAGAAAAGGCTCTTTTATTCGTACATGAAAACCAGTTGAGCCATCGGCATTTTGACCTTTTGATACGATCACGTTGTTATCAACATAATCCTCTAAATCTTTCACCGCTTTTAACCCTTTCAATTGCGGCTCATCTAATGCGTTAATTTCATCCAGTTTTTCCATTTGATAAATGAATCTTTTGCGCTCGTAGTTTCGGTCAACAATACTCATGCCTTCAGGAGTATCTAGGTTCAGCAAATTGCCTCGGACTACATATTCGCCAACAAAAGGCCCGTAGGTATTTGCTTCTCCCTTTGAATCAGCAAAGTAATGACCTTTACCGAAAAAACCTTCATCTCTTTCACCAATCCTTTTATCGTCAAAAAATTCAAAATCTTTTTCTTGTGATCCATGATAGACAGGTTGATCAACGTCGAATCCCATGTCTTGCGCTCTTTGCATTCGTAAGGCTTTGTCCATTGGTAGACTACGCACTCTCCTAATCATCGGCACAGCAGCCAACACAGCACTACCGATCTCTTTTGCTGCTTCTTCGCCAAACGCTTTTTGCAGGTTAGGCACAATGGTCGTGTTTAAGTAATTGATTGCTTCATCAACGCCTAGACTGTCCATGACGCTTACCATAGCGTCCTTCAGGCTTTGTAAGCCTGCTTGTCCTTCTGGTGTTCTGGGGCTGTAAGTCAGCTTGTCACCGACCTCCATCATTCGTCTGAGTGACTGTGATGGTCTGGGCGATTCTTCGTAAGGTTCAAACCCAAATAATTCCAGCAAATCTTGGCCCGATTCTTTTGATTGCAGCAGGCCCGAAAGAATGTTGATGGGTTCTGCGGCAATAGCACTACCCACAGTTAATGTGGGTTCAACATATCGCGCTAATCTGTTTCTGTTAGCAGGCTCTCCAATGATGTCTTGGACAACGCCAACAGCGTGAGTGAAATCGTGCATTTACGCAGAAAGCATATTCCGCAAGCGGTTTTGCAATGCACCTGGCGCTGCCTGACCGCCCTGACCCATTGCTCCTTGACCCATGCTAGGGGGCATTGCTTGACCCATGCCTTGTGGCATTGGTGGACGCATCGCGCCTTGACCGCCCTGCCCCATTGGTTGTGGCATTTGTGCAGGATCACGTCGCGGCTCACGATAAGGAATGAAGGTCTGCAAGCCAGTTTTAGGATCAATCACAACCTGGTATTTATTACCGTCGCGTCCTGTCACCAACTGCATGTCGCCACCTGATGAGGGCATCGAGGGCATACCTGTTTGCGGCTGAGACTGCGGCAGGGCCGTTTGTGGCGGCTGTCCGATCTTGCGCACCAATGCCTCTGCCGATCCTGCATTCAAGCCTCTGCGCCCTGTGAGCATATCTGCAAGTGCGCCTCTCGATGGATTCATTTGTTCGTTCATTTTCTTTTACCCTTACGTTTTTTGCGTGCTTTTGCGGCAGCTTTCATGCCAGCCTTGGTGTATGAATAGTGTTTATTTCCGACTCTTGGCATTTGTTTTTCTCTTTTTTGCTGCGGATTTGAAAGACTTAGCAGTTGGCGCACCTTTCGAGCCAGCTTTTCGCATAGTCTCACCACTGCCTTTTTTAATTCGTTTACGTTTCGCATGAATGTTCGAATACAAACCTCGCTTCGCCATCATCAACTCCACTTCGTCTTGTCGGCCCAGAATGCGCCTGACATTTTGCCTTTCGCGATATTTGCACCATGTCGTGCTTTGAAGCTCTTGCGTTTGTTTTTCATCGCTTGGGATTCACCCGCTTTGGGTGCGCCAGCAGTCTTGGCTCCCTGCTGTCCGAATCGAATGGTCTTAATCTTGTTGCCTTGTTTGGCAACGACCACATGCGATTTGGTTTT
>Ga0209634_1000572_pt1 | contig 28618 bp, 23 predicted proteins | sample LinPmetageLP40_FD_184043 | JGI IMG/M metagenome (GOLD analysis project Ga0209634, IMG submission 184043) | Marine viral communities from the Pacific Ocean - LP-40 (SPAdes) (version 2) | ecosystem: Environmental > Aquatic > Marine > Oceanic | place: Pacific Ocean | collected 2010-08-26 | reverse complement strand
TGTCCATAAGCACCTTGTAGAGTGAGTTGGTTCCGGGATCGTTGAATTGTGAAGCTATAGTGCCATGAACAGGCATCGCATCAACATTGGCTTCCCAAAGATTGTGGTTTCTTTGATATTGCTTCTTTACATCTCTGAGTGCATCCAGAGCCCCTCGTTTGTCAAATTTATTGAGGGCGATGACGTCAGCAAAGTCGAGCATGTCGATTTTTTCTAACTGAGTGGCTGCACCATATTCGGGAGTCATCACATAGAGGGAAACGTCCGAATGATCCAAAATCTCCGTGTCAGACTGTCCGATACCTGAAGTTTCTAGTATGATAAAATCGTAGCTGGCAGCTTTTAATATCTGCAATGCTTCATTGACATGTTTGGACAATGCCAGGTTGGATTGGCGTGTAGCCAGTGAGCGCATGTAAACGCGTGAATTGCTAATAGAATTCATACGAATACGATCTCCAAGAAGTGCTCCACCAGTTTTACGTTTGGAAGGATCTACAGAAACAATGGCAATATCTTTTTCAGGAAAATCAATCAAAAATCTTCTAACCAATTCATCAACCAAAGAAGATTTTCCCGATCCACCCGTCCCTGTGATTCCAAGAATAGGTGTCTTTACTTTATTAGCTGCTTTGTGAACCTCATCTAGAATGGCTTTTGATTCTTCAGGGAAGTTTTCAGCACCTGATATTGTCTTGGCTATCGCATTGACATTTTTTTCACCAATTAGTTTAGCCTCCCCATTCAGGTTTTGTCCGGTTGGGAAGTCACACTTTTCGATCATGTCATTGATCATACCTTGAAGCCCCATAGAGCGACCATCATCAGGAGCGTAGATTCTAGTCACCCCATAATCCATCAACTCTTTTATTTCTTCGGGCAGAATCACTCCACCACCTCCGCCAAATATCTTGATATGTTTTGCACCTTTTTCTTTCAAAAGGTCATACATGTATTTGAAATACTCATTGTGTCCACCTTGATAGGAAGTCATCGCTATTGCCTGAGCATCTTCCTGAATGGCACAGTTGACTACTTCCTCCACACTGCGATCGTGTCCCAAATGGATGACCTCACACCCAGTGGCCTGGATGATTCTACGCATGATGTTGATAGCGGCATCATGGCCATCAAACAGCGATGCTGCGGTAACTATTCTGACTTTATTTTTTGGAATATAAGGAGCTACTTGCTGCATATCTATATTTAATTATTCGGTCGAAATTGGAGTGCAAAATTAGCCAAAAAGGATCGAAAAGCCTAACAGTTGTTAGTTTGCTGGTACTTGATTCGAGTTGGGGCTGAATAATTGGGATAGCCTCTTTATTTTTTCTTGATTCAAGTCCGAATCAATGTTTTCAAGAAGGCTTTGCTTTTCATTTTCTGTGAGCCTCCAGTTGAGCGATGCTCTTTCAGTGATATTTGCATTTAGTTCAGGGTCATATTCTATGAAAATATGATCCAAGTCACCTTTGAACCATGATTTTGCATGCTGAATTTGTGAGTCATTATTCATATTTTGAAGATTCTCAAAATTGCTGTAGATGCTACTGATAGGTGTGGTAAGTTGACCAATGATCGAATTTCCTTGCGCATTGCTGATGGGAAATTCTTTCTTAGAATCTCGGATAGAAAGTATAACGACACCAGATGTGTTTTCACTAATCCAATCTTTAAATACATAAAGAAATCTAACTGCATCACTAATGCCAAAATTGTCAGCCACTCCAGCATCCATTATTTCTATTGGAGGCTCACTGGGTAGACTTACATTTGGAGTAATGTAAGGAAATGCAGCGTTCATTCGTAATGCACTATAGAATGTTAGTTGATCACTTTTTTGATTTTCAAAGAGTCTCAAAAAATCAACTCCATACAAATGACCTTGTTCTGGATCACTTGCCATGTACGATACGTTTTGAGGGCTGATGAATAATTTTCTACCGTCATTCATTATTGTTGGCGCCATAATCAGCATTGGGATGTCAGCGTTCTTTTCAGGTAACTGGTACTCCGAAATTGTTTTATTGAGCAAGCCACCCGTATTCATTTCGAGCTGTTTTTCAAAAGCATATCCTCTGTCTTTGGAATAGCTCGATTCAGGATCGTTTGGTTTGAGTCCACCAATAAAAAAATCATTAACTAACAGGCTAAATATTATCGAATTGAGATTATCCTGTGCGATGTTTTGTCGATGCGTTTTACTATATGGAGAATCGTTAGGTACACTGTCCCGACTTCTCAAGGTCAACTCCCTAAAATAGGCAGCTCCAATCATTCCTCCAGATGCACCTGTCATCAACATGGTGTGCTTCATTAATTCACCGCCCGATATGCTGTCAGCTTTTTGAAGTGCTGTGAGCGTCCATAATGCTGCTCGTTGACCACCTCCACTGACGCAAGTGAGCACCATTTTTGGTTTCGATTCATCATCATGATTTGATCGCCATTTCTCAAGAATAGTCAATGTATTGAATCTATCTTGCTCATATTTGATTTCACTATTGAGTTCTTTTATAGTTTCAAGGTTATAGGCAACTTTCTCAGTATTGTAATTCAGACCATATGCTTTGTATTCTCGAGGCAGTAGATCGTTTTGAGTAATTATGTTTAATAAAACGAAGATCCCGATGGCCACGGTGGTAGACCACCTCCCAAACCAATAGGAAAAAGCACCAGCGATCATTACCAATGTAGTAAAGAGTAGCAGTAAGCTGGCAGCTGCAGGAATTTGGAAAATAGCGTATTCCCTAAAAATGCCAATGATAAGCAATAAAGAAAAGATGGCGAATTCAACAATAACCAAGTTCAAGTGATTTTGGTCAAAGACTTGAATGATGGTTGCCCTGTCATAAAACTCTTTGTCATCAATGATTTTGATAGGGGTCAGTTTGAAATTCAAATAACTCTTTACGGTAATTTGCTTCTTTTTAGCTATTTGGAGCTTATTCATTGCATTGGCACGAGTAGCTGGCACTTTTTGCTTCAATTTCTCATCTAACTTACAGACCACATATCTGAAAATATCCTTATTAGTGAGTAGGAAGTAAGTGTAAAGAATAATGCCAATTAATAAGAAGCCGCTGACTAGTCCTGTTATAGCTACAGCAATACTAAAAATTGTTGCACTACCAATATTGAGCTGATAATCAATGATGAAATAAATATAAGTACCCAGAAAGACCGTAGGGATGATGCTGTTATTCAGGCTGTAAGTAGTAAATGGTCGTGGGATCTTTCCAATAAATGAAAAGCGATGACCATCAATAATGTAACTCGTAATGTGAAAAGCGGTGGTAAAGCCTGCGAGTGATACCCCCAGTAACATAAAACTAAAGAAATCAACCTTGTTCAGGTACTCAGGATCTAAGAATAGGTATTGAATTCCTAAAAATTTACCAACAAGTCCATATATGATTGCAAAAAGAACTATCCAAAACAGTAATAGTATTTGATTGTTTTTGACATGGTTGACCAACAACCTTATAGGTAAGGAAAAATAGAATTTTTCGATATATGATCGGACAATATTCAATTACTTTTCTTCTCTTTTACTTCCCGTGTAGAGTTCATATTCTAGCAAGCGACAATCGATTTTGGCATTAAAAAATTCCATTCGTCTCTTAGCGCGTAAGCCAATCTTCTTAGCAAGATTCATATTACCTGTGAATATATAACCCATATATCCAGAACAACTTTTCTTGAAGAAATCGCCAATTTGTTGATAGATTTTCACCAATTCCTCCTCTTCTCCTAAACGCTCACCATATTCTGGATTGATCATCACGACTCCAGGAGTTTCAGGAATGGTTGTTCTAGAAAAGTCACACAATTCGAAGCTGATCAGATGATCCACTTTAGCATATTTGGCATTCATTCTTGATACTTTCAATGCCTCTGGACTCATGTCAGAAGCAGTGATTTTGAATGAAATTTTATCCAAGACAGCTTCTTCTGCCTCTTTTTTTATCTTCTCCCAATAGGCATAATTGTAATCTTTGATATGCATAAAACCAAAGTTGTCACGCATCAACCCTGGAGCTTTGTTGATAGCCATGAGTGCAGCTTCAATGGCGAGCGTGCCACTACCGCACATTGGATTGACAAATGAAGACTTACTATCCCATGCACTTGCTTTTATGGTAGCTGCTGCCAACGCCTCCAGCATAGGTGCTTTGAAAGGAATTTTGCGATAGCCATGTTTAGCAATAGTTTCACCAGAAGTATCAATATATAAATTGCATTGATCCAATTTCCAGTGTAGAAACAGCACTACTTTATCTATGTCTGGTCCAGAGTCAGGACGTTTCCCAAACTCACGTACAAAGCGATCTGCTATGGCATCTTTGATTTTAAGATTGGCATATTTGCTGTCGTAAATAAAGTCGTTTTTGACATATGACTGAATACTGAAATATCCATCTTTATCTATGAGTTCTTCCCATTTGATGTGACAAACTTGATCATAAAGTTGTTCAGGTGTCGTTGCCTTAAATGACTTCACCAAATAGAGCACCCTATAGCCTGTCCTTAGGTGTAGATTTAGGTACATGGTGTCATTGAATGTGCCTTCAATTTCCACATCCATGCGGTTCACTTTTTTCACCTCAAAACCCAAACTTTCCACTTCTTTGGCCAGAATTGTATTGATGTGGGGAGGGCAAGTGATTACAATTTTTGAAGAACTCATTACAAATTGCTTTGATGATTAGATCAGGATGATCTAAAGTTAAGAAATACTACTTAGAAAGGGCTGAACAAAAAAGGAGCTATCAAGCTCCATTTTTGTTTGATACTTTATTGTCAATGTATTTGACGGCTTGATTGATGGTCTGCATTTGTTCTGCATCTTCATCTGGAATTCTGATATCGAAATTTTGCTCAAATTCCATGACCAACTCAGCATAATCTAATGAGTCTATCCCCAAATCTTTAATGAAATTGGCATCAGGAGTAACTTCTGTCGGGGCTAGACCTAGTTTGTCTACTAGTATATTGGTAATTGTTTCTTGTGTGTTGGACATCTTCTGCTTAGTTGTGTTTTGTAAAACTAAAAAAACTTAGGGATTTATCAAGTGAACAAGTATGCCCTAAAAATTGAAAAGCCACTTTAAGAATATCAAAGTAGCTTTTCACGGTGGTTGCAATCATGCCGTTTTATAGATCAGAAAGATCAAAACTCTCCATAAATGCGGTGGTAAATTTTCCAGATTTGAATTCAGGATCATCCATTAATTTTATATGGAAAGGGATAGTAGTTTTCACACCTTCTATCACAAACTCTTGTAACGCACGTTTCATTCTGACCATTACTTCTTCTCTTGTCTGTCCAGTCACAATTAGTTTGGCAATCATGGAATCATAATTTGGAGGAATAGTATACCCTGCATATACATGACTGTCTACTCTTACTCCATGACCACCAGGCATATGAAGATTGGTGATTTTCCCTGGACTTGGTCTGAAATCTTTAGATGGATCTTCTGCATTTATTCTGCATTCCATAGCAAACAGATTTGGAAAATAATTCTTTCCAGAAATAGGAATACCTGCTGCCACTTTGATTTGTTCTTTGATCAAATCATAGTCAGTGACTTCCTCAGTGATGGGGTGTTCAACTTGGATTCTCGTATTCATTTCCATGAAATAAAAGTCACCATGTTTATCAACCAAAAATTCTACAGTTCCTGCTCCCTCGTACTTTATGCCTTCAGCACCAGCGATAGCAGCTTTCCCCATTTTCTCACGAAGTTTTTTATTAACTACTGGAGACGGAGTTTCTTCTATTAGTTTTTGATGGCGTCTCTGAATCGAACAATCTCTTTCTGATAAGTGACACGCCTTTCCTTTACTATCTCCAACTATCTGGATTTCGATATGCCTTGGTTCTTCAATATATTTCTCCAAATAAAGTTCATCATTTCCAAAAGCAGCGCCTGCTTCCATTTTACAATCTACCCAGGCTTTTTCAAACCCTTCTTCATTATGGACGATCCTCATTCCGCGACCACCACCTCCAGCAGTAGCCTTAAGAATTACGGGGTACTTGATCTTTTTTGATAGTTTCTTTCCTTCAGCTATAGATTTTAACAATCCATCAGAACCAGGTATTACTGGAACACCAGATTTTTTCATCGTGGCTTTTGCCGAAGCCTTGTCGCCCATCCCGTTGATCATATCTGCCGATGCTCCGATAAACTTGATGTTATATTCTTCACACACCGCGGAGAATTCAGCATTCTCAGATAGGAATCCGTATCCAGGATGGATGGCATCTGCATTGGTAATTTCCGCTGCTGAAATTATTCTTGGAATATTCAAATAAGAATCGGCACTTGGGGCCTTGCCGATACAAACAGCTTCGTCTGCGAACTTTACATGTAAACTCTCTTTATCAGCAGTTGAGTATACAGCAACCGTTTTGATACCCATTTCGCGACATGTTCTAATGATGCGAAGGGCAATCTCTCCTCTATTGGCAATAAGTATTTTTTTAAACACGATTTGTTAAGTTTTGTAGATTAAAAATGTGTTAACGCACAGCAGCACTGTGTTACACTTTCTTAAGATGGATCGACTAAGAACAATACCTGATCGTACTCCACAGGTGATGCATTTTCTACCATTACTTTTACAATAGTACCAGAAACTTCAGACTCTATTTCATTGAAGAGTTTCATAGCTTCTACTATACATACAGTTTGTCCTACTTCAATTTTATCTCCAATAGATGCAAATGTAGGAGATTCAGGATTTACTGATCTGTAGAATGTACCTATCATGGGTGATTTCACTTCTACGTAGCTACTTGTATCATCTGATGCAGCTGGAGTCGAGGAAGGAGCTGCTGAGACCGCACTTACCATTGGAGCTGCTGCAGGGGCGGCTACTGGAGCTGCCTGTACTACCTGAGCACTTTGTGTTTTTACTTTAGCTTCTCTTACTACTGATAGCTTTAGTTCCTCAGTCTCAATATTTACTTCATTGAGTCCTGTACTTGAAATAAAGTCAATTAAATCTCTTATCTCTTTACTCTTCATAGCCAATTGGTTGATTTTATGATTAAAGTTATAAAACTATTTCACACGTTCAGAATACGACCCATCACGTGTATCTACTTTTATTTTTTCGTCTTGATCTATAAATAATGGTACTTGAATGATTGCACCAGTATCTAATGTTGCTGGTTTTGTTGCATTGGTAGCGGTATCTCCTTTGATGCCAGGCTCTGTATAAGTTACTTGCAACTCTACAAATGCAGGCAACTCACAGGATAATGCTGTTTCCGTTTCTGCATGAAAAAGAATTTCGACATCCTGTCCATCTTTAAGGAACTGGTATCCAGTGATCAATCCTTCTTCCAATGGAAATTGCTCAAAATCCTCAGTATTCATGAAGTGATACCCCATATCATCTCTGTAAAGAAATTGATGAGGTCTTCTCTCGATTCTCGCAGTTGTTACCTTGACACCTGATGTGAAGGTGTTTTCAATCACTTTACCAGTTTTTATGTTTTTTAGCTTCGTTCTTACGAACGCTGGACCTTTTCCTGGCTTTACATGTTGAAACTCCACAATGGTGTATAGACCGTGGTTGTATTCCATACAAAGTCCATTTTTAAAATCTGCAGTAGATGCCATAAGTTGTTTATTCCTTGATATACAAATGTATAAAAACTGTCTGAAAATAATTATTTAGAGTCATATGCCCATTTGAGATATATAGATCCCCATGTGAATCCACCTCCGAAAGCAGCTAGTACAAGATTGTCTCCTTTTTTGAGCTTAGATTCAAAGTCCCACATCAATAAAGGGATGGTTCCTGAAGTCGTATTTCCATATCTTTCGATATTCATCAATACTTTATCATCCCCGATTTCCATTCTTCTAGCGGTCGCATCAATGATGCGCTTATTAGCTTGATGCGCTAATAGGTAGGCAACATCGTCACCAGTCAAATTATTTCGTTCCATAATTTTCCCGGCATAGTCTGCCATATTTGTTACAGCGAATTTGAATACTGCCGAGCCCTCCTGTTGAGCGAAGTGTAGTCGCTGATCAACGGTTTCGTGAGATGCCGGAAGACGACTACCGCCAGCTTGTTGCTTGAGATATTGCTCACCAGTGCCATCACTTTTATGCATGAAATCGATAATGCCATTTTCATCTTGTGATGGCTCTATCATTACCGCACCAGCACCATCTCCAAATATGATGCACGTGGCTCTATCTTGGTAGTTGACTATTGAAGACATTTTGTCCGCACCGATGACGATTACTTTTTTGTATTTCCCTGTTTCTATAAACTGAGACCCTGTACTCAATGCATATATAAACCCAGAACATGCTGCTCCCATGTCATAACTAAATGCATTCACAGCGCCTACTTCTGACGCTACAATATTGGATGTAGCTGGGAATACTAAGTCTGGGGTAACGGTGGCACAAATAATTAAATCTATTTCTGTAGGATCGGTATTGGTTTTTTCAAGGAGGCCATTCACCGCTTTGATCGCCATTACAGAAGTTCCTTGATTTTCTCCTTTTAGAATTCTGCGTTCTTTGATTCCGGTTCTAGAAGTGATCCACTCGTCATTGGTTTCCACCATTGTTTCGAGTTCTGCATTAGTAAGTACATAGTCAGGAACGTATCCTTGCACCCCTGTGATTGCTGCCTTGATGTTACTCATATATCTAGTTCAATATTGCTTGCTACGTCTAAGTTTCAAGCAATCATTAAAAAGTTGATCGCCAAAGTTACAGGTTTTTGTTAGATCAAAAACGGAATCACATTTTTTTAGCAGACAGCTCAATGTCCTCAATAGAATGCTTCTCAGATAAAATTGGTATATAACAAAGAAAGGGGCAAAAACCCCTAGTATTTAATCCAGATTGAGAGTGATTGGTGCTTAAGCCAATACTTCTTTCTCCATGACTACATTTCCTTTGTAGTAAAGTTTTCCTTCATGCCAGAATGCTCTGTGAGGCATGTGAAACTCTCCTGTAGTAGGACATACTACCAATTGCTTAGCAGTAGCTTTGTAGTGAGTCCTTCTCTTGTCTCTTCTCTGCTTTGATATTTTTCTTTTAGGATGCGCCATTGCTATCTAATTTTATTATTGTATGCGTTATTTTTTTATTTCTTTCAATTTTGCCCAACGAGGATCTACTTCCTCTGTTGTTGAGCTATTATCTTCTTCTTCTTTCTCATCAAAAGATGAATAAACCATTTCATTGGTTTCGGCATCTTCAACTTCATCTTGCTCAAACCTTGGATGAAGCCGCTTCATCGGAACAGCAAGTCCAATGAACTCGTAAATGTACTGCGCAAGATTGATGCGCTGCACTCCACGAGGAACGGTGATGATCTCATCACTCAATTCTTCCCAATCATCACCATATTTGAATATGATGTTATTGCCTGTCTCAAGAACGTGGTCGTAAACTTCCGCACTGCGGTCACAGGTCAATTTGACTGATCCCTTCATTCGGATATTTGTTTCAATCATCGTATCGCTTTTTCGAAGCACTACTATGACTTCCACTTGACCATCGGTAACTAGGCTGTCTTCAAAGGCCTCGAAAAACGAAGGACTTACTTCAAAATCATAATTATGCGTAGCATTACTAAGTTTGAAGATGTCAATGTTATAAGCATTCAGTCTATTCACAGCGGCACTCCTTGATTCAAGACCGCAAATTTAGGAATATAATTTCAATAAATAAAAGTGGATGACAAAGATTTCGTGAATATTTCTGTTTTTGAGGTTGGTTGTTTCGTGAGGACACGAACCAAGGATTAGCGTTGATATTGGCAAATTATGCCAAATACAAAATATTATAGACTATCGATTTTTAGTTGTTGCCCAATACCCTAAAATTAATGGAATGTATATAATAACATTATAAATAGGTTGTATGGCAATTACTTTTACTAAAAACAGTGTGCCTACTAATAATAGCAACAACCCAAGTAACTTAACCCAACCCTTAGATTTATATAAAATATATAAACCAAACAAAAGAGCCGATGAGTGAATCACATAAAATTGATACCCCTTAATAAAAGGAATCAAATCTAGTTTTGTTAGCACAATAATTATTATAGCCGTTACCAGACCATAAATTTGATTTTTACTTAAGACCATCAATTGTTCTATTGTTCAAATTGTTCACACTCATCATAATTATACATACATGCAATTCCATCAGCAGAATATACCAAATTCACACTTCCTTGACATAGAGCCCATCCCCCAGGCCCAAAAAGAGTACCTCCTGCTGCACAAGTTGCAGATCCAATAAAATAATCCTCCTCCGCGGTCCTTGTACAGCTTAAAAAAGATAAATAACAATTCCCAGTTCTGCCATTACTCAAGTCCTTATTTGACATAAGTAGAATTACTGCATCTCCTATTATCTGGTTAATTTCATTATCTGTTAAATTATGTAGCTCATACTTTTCATATACATTATTAATAGATTCTATAATTTCAAATCCAAGTGTCAGATACTCCTGATGAGAATCAAATCCATATGCTATCGATAATTTTTCAATTTTATTATCATTATATAGTTGATTAAGAGCTTGGTCATATTCATTTCTTTCGGAGTCAGATTTAGACTTAGTCAACCTATCATTTATCTTATTTCTAATTTTTCCTTGAGATGAAATGAAATTTTGAAAATCTCTATCAGAAGCTATATCATTAGAAATTTGCTCAAGGTCAGTTATTGCGGGCTCTTCAAAAGAGTTCTCCTGACAAGAGAAAATTATAAATGATAAGAAGATAAGTGCAATTTTTTTCATAATTATTAGTTTTCATTGAGTCGCAACATATCACTTTATCCCTTAAATCCGGAGGTCTTGGGAAAAAAAGAGCCGAAATAGGCTTAAAATATTTAGTAATAAGCTTTTCCCACACCTTGGTTCGTGTCCTCACGAAACAACACACTTGAATCAACTTTAAACATAACACTTAATACTCCTCCCTCAAATCCTTCACAAAGCCAAATTCACTTACACCCATTTCGTAAAGTTTGGCGGTTGAATATTCATAATCACAAGGATCACTTACCAAAGCCCAGTGCTCAGCCGTTGGATTAGCGTGGATGTAGTCCAGCTTCTGATAAGCGATATTTTCATCAAATAAATGTACTGCCAACGAATCCCTTTGCCAAAACTCATATTGTTTATTTGTGGCATTTACAGTATAGTTACTTAGTCCTTTGTGGTCTTCTTGAATCAGCATCTTTTTAAACTCATGTGCTGTATGCTTTAAAAATGATCCTTGAGTAGTTTCTTTACCATTTAGTTCATTAATCCTCCAAATGAGATGAATATGATTGGGCATGATCACAAATGCAAATACATCCAGTTTTCCTTTAGCACTTAAATGTCTTAATGAATTAATAATGACCTTTTTGTATGCATCATCATTCAGGAGTTTTTGCCATTTATTGATGGTTGCTGTCCAGAAATAGATTTGCCCAAGTTCGATATGTGATTTTCTTTTATGCTCGAACATTGGTTCTAGTTTTTATGAATGTTTCGTGAGGACACGAACCAAGGGTTTGATTCGTGAATAACCAACCTAGCCCCTCGTATATTCAGCGACCTCTTTTCTGCTTTTGACTATGTCCACTGCCAAATATATGGCTTGACGCATGGATTGTTCGTTGGCCTTATTTTTCCCAGCGATATCATAAGCTGTTCCATGATCGGGAGAAGTCCTGATGGCTGATAGTCCTGCCGTGTAGTTTACGCCAGAATCAAAGGCAATGGTTTTAAAAGGGATGAGCCCTTGGTCGTGGTACATGGCAAGTACTGCATCGTATTTGCTATAAATGCCTGTGCCGAAGAAGCCATCTGCTGGGAATGGCCCATAGCAGAGGTGTCCTTTATCTCTATATTCATTAATAATCGGCAGCAATATTTCTTTATCCTCTGATCCAATCAAACCTTCTTCGCCTGCATGAGGATTTAGCCCTAGAACTGCTATTTTTGGTTTAGAAATCCCAAAGTCTTTCTTCAAAGATTGGATTAAAATCTTAAGCTTACTTTCAACTTTCTCTTTTGTGATGGCACCACTTACTTCTTTGATAGGGATGTGCCCAGTCACCACCGCTACTTTTAAATTTTCGCTACAGAGTAGCATCAAGCTTTCTTTTGCTTCAAGTGCTTGGGTAAAGTATTCTGTATGCCCAGCAAACTTGAATTCCTCACTTTGGATGTTGTGCTTGTTGATAGGAGCCGTAACTACTGCATCTAGCACACCATTCTTTAGGTCTTTGGTAGCCGCTTCAATTGCTATAAAGGCAGCACCTCCTGCCTCTTTGGTCGAAGTGCCTGTATTGATTTCAAGTGTTTCTTCCCAACAATTGATAACATTAACTTTTTTCGGGTGAAAATTTCCTTCTTCTTTCACCTGGTTGTAATTAAACTCTTCTATCTCTAAAGCCTTTTTGTAATAGGACAAGGTCTTAGTAGACCCATAAACAACCGGAGTAATATGATCGAGGATCTTGGTGTTTTGTAGTGACTTGATCACTACTTCTGGACCAATGCCGTTAACATCTCCGACTGTAATACCTATGACAGGTTTGCGCTGTTGTTTGCTCATATTATCTCATTATAAATTGTAAGGTAATACTTCACCATTCTTCTTCCAATATATCCATGTATATATATTGTGACCATTGAGATTGTTGTGAATAATCATTCCTGACCAGATAAATATTTTTGAAGAGCATATTATATCCTGCTTTGATGATATATTTACCACGGAATAAAAGCAAACAGTGTGGCGAGCAAACATCATGTACGTGCGAAAAAACATTTGGGGCAACATTTTCTAAATGATGAATCTATAGCTCAAGATATTGTGCATGGTCTGACACTCCACAATTCTTATAAAAATGTCTTGGAGATAGGTCCCGGGATGGGAGTGTTGACAAAGTACTTGCTAGAAAGCACTGAGTATAAAACCTATGTCATCGATATTGATACAGAGTCTATTGCCTATCTCAAAAAGAATTACCCTGACTTAGAAGACCATGTGATTTCTGGTGACTACCTCCAGTTGGATGTTCAAGCACTCTTAGGTAATAATCATGCAGTGATTGGCAATTTCCCCTACAACATATCTTCACAGATATTCTTTAAAATATTAGAAGACAAGGCTCAAGTTCCAGAAATCGTTTGTATGCTTCAGAAGGAAGTTGCCGAGCGACTTGCTTCTCCTCCGGGAAATAAGAGCTATGGAATCTTAAGTGTTTTGCTCCAGGCTTATTATAAGATAGATTATCTATTTACTGTTGAAGCAGATAAGTTCAATCCTCCGCCTAAAGTAAGATCTGGCGTAATCCGACTCAGGAGAAATGAGGTTGAGCGCCTGGATTGTGATGAAAAGATGTTCAAACGGGTGGTGAAACAGGGATTTCAAAATCGAAGGAAAACATTGCGCAACGCACTAAAACCTCTAAATTTACCCGAGCAGGTTCAAGAAATGGATTTGTTAAATCAGCGTGCTGAGCAATTGTCAGTGGCGGATTTTGTAGGACTAACACAAGAAATCACTAAGTGGAGCAAGTAATACCATTTGAGCTTACCAAAGAGTATTTGGAGCGATTCGGGGAAGCTATTCAGGCACGTGAAGACGTATTCATTATTGAGTCGTTGGAAGGGGTGATGCCAGCTGATGTTTCCGCACTTCTACATGAATTTGATACGGACGAGTCAAAATATGTCATCGACCTGCTCGATAAGCCAAAAGCTGCGGAAATCATCAAAGACCTTGATGAAGATACTAAGGGTCGATTTCTAAAGAGTTTTGATTCTCAAGAAATAGCAGGCTTTGTAGATAATTTGGATTCTGATGACGCGGTAGATATTCTCAATGAACTCCCTGTCCAACAGCGAGAAGAGGTAATATCGGGAATTGAAAATAAGGAGAAAGAAGCATATATTCTTGACTTATTGCGCTATGAGGATGATGTAGCAGGTGGATTGATGGCGAAGGAGTTGATCAAGGCAAATCTAAATTGGACGGTAGTTCAATGTATTGAGGAGATCAGACGTCAGGCAGAAAATGTAGAGAAGCTTTACTCGATGTATGTAGTCGATGAGTCTGATCGACTACTAGGTAGAGTTTCCCTGAAGCGAATTATCCTTGCTGAAGACCATACCAAGATATCAGACATCTATGATGAAGACGTTATCTCTGTAGAAACTTTTATGGAGCAGGAAGAAGTTGCCATCCTTATGCAGAAGTACGATCTAGATGCAGTTCCAGTTGTCAATGTTCACGGGAAATTACTGGGAAGAATTACTATTGATGATATCGTGGATGTGATCACCGAAATGGCGGAGGAAGAACGTCAGTTGATGTCGGGTATCTCTGAAGATGTAGAAGAAGATGACAGCATCTGGATGTTGACTAGAGCGCGTTTGCCATGGTTGATAGTAGGTGTGGTAGGTGGATTGGTGAGTAGTTTGCTCATGGATTCTTTTGAAGCAGATCTTAGCAAGTCCTTGGCAATTGCCTTTTTTGTACCCCTGATAATGGCGACTGGAGGTAATGTTGGTATTCAATCTTCTTCAATAGTTGTGCAAACATTGGCCAATCCTTCTGCCTTTGAAGACAGTATTCTGAAACGACTAATGAAAGTGCTCTTAGTTGCCATGTTGAATGGAATAGTCCTCGCGGGACTTGTCATGCTGACAATGTACTTTACCATGGATAACCCGAACCTCGCGATAGTTGTGTCATCAGCACTATTTTGTGTGGTATTGCTGGCGTCATTTATGGGAACCATCACACCAATAGTACTTGATAAATTTGGTATCAACCCAGCCCTAGCCTCTGGCCCATTTATTACCACCACGAATGATATTTTGGGACTGGCCATCTATTTCATGATTATTCATTTCTTGATGTAATGTCGAATAACTATAAGTGCTTGATTGCAGATGATATGCACGAGAGTGTGATTTTTTTGCTGAAAGATATAGGGGTCACTGCTACATACCTTCCCCAAATTACCCGACAGGAAATAATTGACCAATTGTCAGAATATGAAGTGCTTTTCATTCGCAGTAAAACACATGTTGATGAAGATCTTCTTCAAAATGCTCATAAGCTGAAGATTGTAGGACGCGCTGGAGCGGGTATTGATAATTTGGATGAGGCCTATCTATCTTCCAAAAATATAGCCGTAATTAACGCACCTGAGGGTAACAGGGATGCTGTCGGAGAACAAACAATTGGAATGTTGTTGTCATTGATGCACAATATCCACAAATCACATTTGGAAGTAATTTCTAAAACTTGGGATAGAGCGGGTAACAGAGGTATTGAACTTGCTGGTAAAACAGTGGGGATTATAGGGTATGGTAATATGGGGAAGGCCTTCGCGAAGAGGTTGAGTGGATTTGGATGCACCGTTTTGGCTTATGACAAATATCGTAAAGAATTTGAGGACGAATTTTGCACGGCCGCATCATTAAGTGAAATACATACTTCTGCAGATATATTGAGCCTACATGTGCCATTAACGGACGAAACTAGAGGATGGATTGATGACGACTTTTTCAGCGCTTTTAAAAAATCCATATATTTCTTGAATTTGGCTAGAGGAGAAATAGCCTCACTCAATGCTGTGAAGAATGCGCTAGAGCAAGGAAAGCTCCTAGGAGCTGCACTGGATGTGCTAGAAAATGAAAAACTCGATACACTCAATTTGGAGCAAGAAAAAGTATTTGAATATCTTTCTAAAGCTGCTAATGTGATTCTGACACCACACATCGGGGGGTGGTCTCATGAATCATATATTAAAATCAATGAGGTGTTGGTCAATAAGCTAAACCAAATTATAAACTCGGATGTAAGTTTTACATGATGAAAACCTGCTACATATTTTTCTTTTGCGCCAACTTTGACTATCATTAGTATAACCTAACATTTAGTTGATGAAATTTAAAGATCGCATTGAAAAATTTAAAGCACAACTAGAATATATAGTAGAACGTCCAATTTTGACTTCTTCAATTGTGCTAGGAATTCTGGCGGTCTTAGTATTAGGTTTAAGTTTGCCTTACTACTTAGCAAATTTTCATGGATTTGTCGGTCAAATATTGGCCGAAGCGCATGGTATGCTTTTCGATATCGCTGTCATCGGTATTCTCATATTTTGGCTCAATAAGAATGGGGAAAAGCGTCAAAGAATACGCACCTATAAAGATGAAATTGATGACTTTAGATTGTGGGAATCTGAGGAGGCTGCATTCCGTACAGTCGGAAATATTAAGCGACTCAATAGGCACGAGATTTATGAAATCAATCTCGTAAATAGCCATCTTTCAAAAACGAATCTCAACTATGTGAATCTTAAAGATTCCAATCTCAATTCTGCGGATTTGAGTAATTCATTTTTGATCGAGACTAATTTGGCTAATACGCGCCTTAATCAAACTAACTTAGAAAATTCTAATCTCAATCAAGCCAACATGGAAGGGGCATATGCAAGTGGAGCAAATTTCAAGGATGCCTATTTGATTAAGGCAAATCTACAAGGAGCATTTTTGATTAAGTCAAGCTTTATCAACTCATTCTTGATGGAAGCAGACCTAAGAGGTAGCTATCTTACGGGAGCAAATTTTGCAAATGCAAGTTTGTATAAAGCTGATTTGAGGGATGTAAAAGGACTGACTATCGATCAGTTGAAGGAGGCTAAAACACTCTATCTTGCGAAATTTGATCAAGATATCATGAACCTATTGAACGAACAAACGCCAGAGCTAGTAGACGAATAAGATTATCATTTTTATGTAAAAACTTGCATTGTGATTAGTAAATGCATTATTTTTGCAGAGCACATAGAGAACGGCTTCAATATCGAAGCCGTTATTTTGTTTTTATAGACTACAAGGATTAAATATTTATACAATGGGAAAAGTGTCATACTACACAGAGGAAGGATTGAATAAGCTCAAAACGGAGTTGAACGATTTAAAGACAAGAGGACGGACTGATATTTCTAAACAAATAGCTGAAGCAAGGGACAAAGGTGATTTGAGTGAGAATGCTGAATACGATGCTGCCAAGGATGCACAAGGTCATTTGGAAGCGAAGATAGCTCAACTAGAAGTGGTTGTAGGTAATGCCCGAGTGATAGATGAGTCAACCATCGATACTTCAAAAGTATCTATTCTTTCAAAAGTGAAAATAAAGAATCCAAAAAATGGTATGGAGTTCACCTATACATTGGTTGCTGAAGAGGAGGCTGATTTGAAACTGGGCAAAATATCTGTTGATTCACCAATAGGTAAAGGCCTTTTGGGTAAAAAGCCAAACGAGAAGGCGAAAATAACTACCCCAGGGGGAGAGATCGAATTTGAGATATTGGAAATAGGACTTTAAATATTGAAATATGAGCAGCATTTTCACAAAGATTATTAATCGCGAAATACTGGGACATATTGTTGCTGAAAATGAAGACTTCATTGCCTTTTTGGATGTAAGCCCACTTGTTGTAGGTCATGTGCTTGTAGTGCCGAAGAAAGAAGTGGACTACATATTTGATCTTGAGGACCAAACACTCGCGGACTTAAATATTTTTGCCAAAGAAGTTGCTCAAGCAGTGAAGAAAGCAATTCCATGCTTACGCATCGGAGTTGCTGTCATTGGGTTGGAGGTTCCTCATACCCACGTTCATTTGGTTCCCCTCAATACAATGGATGACATCAATTTTAGCAGGCCTAAGTTGAGTCCTACTCAAGAGGAACTGGCTGTGGTGGCTGAGAAGATTAGAGAGTCATTCGGTTAAGGTAAAAACCTCCGAAAGACTATCAATAACAATGCAATAAAAAGCCCAATCATCCCATATAAAATTGCATTACTGTCACTCGAAATTTCGCCATCATCTCCAGTTAGAATAAAACCTGCCCAATAATAAGGGTGGGCATGCAAAGGATCTTCAGTATCCGATATGTATTTTAACTTCGCCTGCTGTAGTGCATACCCTTTTTTCATATTGCTCGAAAGATTTTTATACAACTCGATCATTATTTCTTTGGTATTAAGATCTGGTATTTTCCAAAGACTCATAATAACACTAGAGCTTCCAGCATATATAAACCCTCTGGCAAGGCTAATATTCCCTTCACCTTTTTGAACTTTCCCATAGCCACTATTGCAAGCACTCAAAACAACTAAATCCGCATTGAGGTCTAAATTGTAAATCTCTCTAATAGAGAGGTACCCATCATTTGCAAGATTCTCGGATTTTGTGAATACCAACTCTGAAGCCATAGGATTTTGATCATCTACAAGCCCATGCATGGCAAGATGAAGAACGCGATATTGAGCTGCTTTCTCTTTAAACTTGTTTTCTGTAGCTTCAGCTCCTAACCAAGTATCACCATTGAAAAAAGCATTGACTTGCCTGACTTCTTCAGCAGCACCAGGTAATGATAATTTGCCATCCCTTACCAATAGAGCAACCATTTTGTGATTAACGGTGTCAATTTTTTCAGTATGTTCATAATAAGCAGGTGCGAACCCACCAAAATCAATAGAGGGAGAAGTTTTAGACTCATTATTTACTTCTTTCAATAAGGTTGCTGAGTAGGCATAGTTTACAATGAACTGTTTAGCCAAATAGGGCAATTTTTTGTAATTGAGCGAGTCGGAGGATTGATTGGTTAAGAATGTTTCAAAGTTTATTTGATTGAGCATTTCATCGGGAATGATCACGAGGCTATTAATGGAATAGTTCGCTTTATCCAATTGATCGGCAAGTAATAAGTCATACAATGCAAATGCTGTTTTAGTATAAAGCTGTTTACTTTCTTGTGATTGAGTTTGTATGAATTGATAATCTGTAGTAGACTTTCTTAACCCTGATATTAGTTCAGTGAAATTGTCAGGGTATTTAATCTTATCGACTTCATAGTGATCTTTTGTAATTGTAAAGCGGTAGATGTATTGATCTCCCATGAAGAATTCGATCAATGCAGTTTCTGTATTTAGTATATTTTGCTGTATCTCTTCAATTGAAGATACCGTTTGATCAAATTTTAACGCATAATACTTTCGGTAATCTTTTGCCAACGTTTTTAATAAGTGATCATAGTTGCTTTTCTTATTAAAAATACCATTTACAAGATTTTTGACCTTAATACTATCTTTTTTGATCATAGCTCTCGTATATAAATCCTCTAGAGAGCGTATTTCTTTTTCAAGGTTAATTTCAGAAAGCACTAAGCTGTCTGGGATGTCTGTGAATTTTCTAGCGTTTGATTTATGAATAACTTGCCTGAGCAAATACACCTTACTTCTTTCGGAATATTCAAATGCCTCATTGGCAAAGTTTTTATCATTATTAGTTTCTTGTAAATTTAGTGCAGTTCTGATAACTCCTTCATAAGCAGGCATGGCTTGACTAGTGATGTTTTGTTGAGAACTCTCAGAAGTACTCTTAAACCGTATTTGATCAGCGACACCTACTGCTACCTTGTAAGTCTGATAGGCATTGTTCAACAATTTCACCTCCTTGGATTCATGATAAAGCTTTTCAAGGGTTGCAGCTTTGTTTTTTAGAATGGTAAGTAGTTGTAGTTTTGAGCTAGCATCTTCAAATGATGGGTTGGATACCAGTGTCATATCATCGAATTTCCAAGTCAATGCGATTAACGCTTGTTGAAAATGTTCTAGAGCCTTTGGCAATTGATGTTGATTAACGAAATAGCCTCCAAGATTTTCATAAAAAAGACTCAGAGTTGGATTCTTATTACCAAGAGCTTTCACACTTAATAGCAACGCTAATTCTAATAATTCCTGTTCTTTTTCTGGGTTGTCAAGTTTTCCATAGCAACTGGCCATGTTACTATATCCAGTAGCTAGAATTTGATGTTCATCATCATATAATTTAAGATATATCTCATGACTTTTATTGTAAAAGTTTAATGCTTTCTGGTACTTCTGTCTCTTCTCATACCCTTTCCCTATGTTCTGATAATTTGCGGCAATTTTAATATGACCAGCAGGGTATAGGGCTAAATTTATTTCTAACGACATCGTTGCATATTCAAAGAACTTGTCTAACTGATCCTGATCGAAATAGTAAATAGATAAATTATGGTAGGATTCAGCAATGTAGGGGTGCAAACTTTTGAAATGAGACTTTCTAATTGTCAGAGATTTTTGGAGATAAAGTAATTGTCTTTCATATTCACCCTTCTTTTTGTAAGTGTTAGCCAAATTATTGTACACAGTAGCTACAAGTGGGTGCTCTGCTCCACGACTTTTAATAAAAACGTTGACAGCTCGCTCATAATAATCTCCTTGTTTTTCATAGTCTCCCTTTAACCCCATTATGAGACCTACATTGTTTAGAGAAATACCTAAGCTGTAATCATTTTTATCTAAAATTTCAGTTCTTATATTAAGTGCTTTTTGATAGTAGACCAGTGCACTATCTATTTTACCGAGTCTATTGAATGTCCAGCCCATACTGTTGATAGTAATAGCCGTATTGGGATGAGATTCACCAAGATATTCCATTTGATGATTTAGTGCCTTTTTCAGGTATTTAAGACACATTGGATACTTTGCTATCTTGCCATAGCTTAAAGCTAATTCCTTATAAGAAATGCCAATATTATTATTGTCTTTTGCTAGGTATTCATTGCAGTCATTTACAAGTTTTTTCCGTGTAACTAAGGCTTCCTCGTATTGACCCAAGTTGGACTGATTCAATCCATATCCCCTTAATGCCTCAATATATTGTTCCCAACGCTTAACCCTGAAGGCTTCTTTTATGATGATATCATAAAGAGCCAAAGCGCTATCATACATTGCATCGTCTGTAAGTGCCCATGCTTTATCAAGATCTTTCCGCAATACTACAGAATCAGTATCCTGCCAGCTTACTTTTACTATTTGGTCACCAAAGATTGCTACTCCTTTCGAATGGGAAACAAATGGAATGGACAGAAAAAATAAATTAATGAACAGCTTCCTTAGCATATTAAAAGTTAAAAAGAAGTATTATTTAAATTTATCATAATGGTCATGAAAGAATATATTTAATGATTATATGTTTTCTAAAATCTCTGTAGCTCTTTTGGACTTGAACCCATTTTTCTTTGCTAAGTCATAGAGCAGGGGCTTGGCAAGCTCTTTATTTTTTAAATTAATATATGATAATGCTAAAAACCACTTGGCACGATCACTGAGTACATGAGAAGTTTCTTCTACTTGTCTGAAATATTTGATAGCCAATTCATAGTTAGTATTCTGTACATAGAGGTTACATAACCCTAGATAAAACCATGACGTTGGGTCATCTCCATCTAGGCTGTCAATTTGATTGATATCATCAATGGCTTTTTCGTAATTACCTGTTGCATAGCTTGTTGCTGCCTTTGTCCAAAGGCTAGTTAATTCATCCTGATATACATTCGATCGCGTGATATTAGGAGCAGCGTATGGTTCGGAAAGCTCGGCCTCAACGAGTTGAGGTAAAATGGGTTGGACATTTTGTATGTAAAATACGGCAGAAACGATGCCAATCACCAAAATTGCGGCAGCTGCTTTTATTTTGTAGTCGATTTTGAAATAGGTATTCTTAACAGGTTTTTTTTTAAATCCGATTTGTAGTTTTTGAATGTAGGCTTCTGTTTTATCTCGATCTAAATCGACTTGTTTGTAATATTGCTCAATCCCATTTACTATCAATTTCAATTCTTCTGAAGAGGCAATTTTTCGTTCAATCTCAGCGCTTGCACTACTACCCAAAATACCATCGAAATAGTCGAAGAGCATTTCGAGAGATGGTAATTCTTCGAATCTAATAATTGAACTCATACTAGTAATTTAATCTTATTTCAACTTCAAGACGATCTGCCAACGCATTATTCCTAAAATTTTCAAATACTTTTTATCAATGTCTTTAATTTACTTCGAATAGCTGATTTTCTATTAGCTACAGTTTTTTTGTTCATGTCTAGCTCTTTGGCAATTTCCTCATTGTCAAACCCATCTGAGTGTAACTTCCAAATCTTGTAATCGGAAGGGTCTAGGTTATTTATGATCAACTTGTCTATGTTTTTTTGATCAAATTCGCGTACAACACTAGGCTCTTGTTGATCATTGCCTGATTTACCTAGTGATTGCAATGATTCTTGATGTCGCTTAGTTTGCCTTAAATGTGAAATGCAATGATTTTTTGCTACTGTAAATAGCCATTTATCAATAGCTATGATTTTCTCAGGTTCCGATATCTCATAAGCTTTTATCAATGCCTCAGATGCACAGTTTTCGGCTTGTTCAATGTCTTTTAATATTCCCAGGCAATAGAAAGTGAGTATTGGATTACATATTTCGTAGACTCTACCGAAGGCATCTTTATCTCCTGCAATAAACTTTTCCCAATAAATACGTACTTTTTTTATGCCCATCTAAGTGAATGAAGATAAGATTTAAATCTAAAAATATCGGTTGAAAACTTAACATTGATCCTTTTTTCAAAAAAAGAAAAAAATATTCGGGAACAAAGACCTACGAAAGCGTCATGGTTGAAACACAACTATTTAGATATGACAAAAAGTATACTTTCAGCAATTATGTTTTTATCAAGCTTAGGCTTTCAAACATATGCACAATCTACCTGGACAGGTGCGAACAGCAGCAACTGGAATGACGATGGCAACTGGAATCCTTCTGGTGTTCCCGGATCGGGTGATGATGTGATCATCAATTCAGGTACCGTAAATATCAATACAACTCCAAATGCTGTAATAGGTAGCCTTACAATGAATGGAGGAACACTGGACTTGTTTGGCGGACTCTCCTTGACTATTAATGGAAGCTCTAATGTTGAATCTGGTGCTACTTTAGAAACTCGGGGCTCGCTGATCCTAAATGACAACCTGACTGTCGAAGGTTTATTAGAACTAACGGGAGGTGATGGAATTTCCGGGCCTGGAAACCTTACCATAAACGGAAATTTTAATTGGAGTGGGGGAAAAGTGGGAGTATTCGGACAGTTTGTAAATACGGGTACTATTGGCATCACCAGCGCCCAACTGGAAACGACCCTGGATAATCAAGGAACCGTTGCACTAAATGGAAATTTAGTAGTGAGGGGTAACGGGAAATACATCAACAATGGGATACATGACTTTCAAGGCAACGGTGATATTGACGGGGATGGCGCAAATCTTGGTGTCACAAATAATGGATCGATTATTAAAAGTGGCGGTACGTCAAGATCAGATATTGTTGACGTAGTTTATGATGGCTCTGGTTCCGTGGAAGCACAAATTGGCACTATTGACTTTAGAGGTAACAGTACCCAGTCAGGTACGCTGATCAGCTCGGGAGGACAAATTCGATTTCCTACCAGCACACACAGTTTTTCTGGTGCCTCCATACAAGGTGCCGGTGCTACGGAGGTTAATGGAGGTACAGTCAATATTGATTCAGACGTCTCTGCTACCAACCTCATTCTTTCGGGTGGAAATATTCAAGGAACTGGCGATCTCACGATATCGAATTCAATGACATGGACTGGAGGTCAGATTGGAAACTCGGTTGACCAGGGGCAAGTAATTGTTTCAAATGATTTTGCAATTGACGGAATAAATGGAAAATTTTTAGGCACCACGCTCATTAATAATGGTACGGCAATTTGGACTGATGGAAATTGGTTCCTTTTAGCAGGTGCCAAACTAATTAATGAAAATAGTTTTGATGTTCAGACAAATAGAGATATGGACGGTAGCTCGCTGACAATTGAAAATAATGGAATCTGGACCAAAACAGCAGGAACAAGCACGACATTCATGAATCCGATCCTCACTAACAATGGATTACTATCAGTCGAAACAGGCACACTTCAGCTATTTAGTGGAGTCAATACAGGTACGATGACTGTAAATGCTGGTGCCACAATGGAATTTTCTGGGAGCAATGCATTTACCAATGAAATTGGAGGAACAATAGGTGGCTCAGGAACAGTGTCGATTGATAACATGGTCAACAATGGTTCTTTTGCGCCAGGGGCGTCTCCAGGGATATTAAATATTGATGCTGGAGCAGGTTTAGTCATGTCACCAACTTCTACCATTGATATGGAAATTGGTGGGACAACTGTGGGGACGGGATATGACCAAATCAACTTCACAGGAAACTTTGTACTAGATGGAGCAATGAACATTTCGTTTATCAACGGCTTTGTTCCCAGTCCTTCAAATTCATTTACACTTTTCACCTCATCGAGTCATACTGGGCAGTTTGCCAATATCAATGTTGAACAAGTTGATGGCTTATTACTTAATGTCAACAATGCTGGTAGTATCATTTCTATGGGTGCTGTTAGTCTGTATGACTATCATGTAGAAAGTATTTCTTTTGGAGAAATAACTTTAGAAAATCCCCAAATTCTTAACCTAATACCAGACAAATCTTCAGACCCAATCCCACTGGGCTTTGAATTTAATTTCTTTGGACAAGTACAAAGGGAAGTACGTATTACCCAAAATGGATTTTTGACTTTTGATGATGACAATTCGTCACCACAACAACTGCCAAGCGTTGGAACCCCCAACAATGTCATTGCCGGGTTTTGGAGTGGTCTTACCCAGCAGCCAAGTGGTGTTATTCAATACTCTTTAAATGGGAGCTCACCCGATCGGGTTTTTGTTGTAGAGTATGAGGACATGTTACGAAATGATGGGAATGGGACAGTCTCTATGCAAATGCATTTATTTGAGACCAGTAGCAAGATTGAGGTTCATTGCAAAGATTGCCAAGAAGGTAGCTCCGATAATACGCAAGGCATTGAAAATGGAGATGGAACGAAAGCTTTTTTCATAAATGGTAGAAATAGCCAAGAGTTTGGACTTGCAAATGACGGAGTATCTTTTACCCCTTTTGCTGCTACACCTATTTCCCAAACGGAAGTTGTCTTAAGCTTTCCACCTTTGGTTATTCTGGGGAAAATAAGAAGGTCTACTGATGGTGAGAATTTCACCGAAATAGCTAGCAATATTTCATTAGGTACAGCTTCTTTTACAGATACAGTGCTTGATCCCTTTACAGAATACAATTATGAGCTGACAGGTGCATTTGGACCAGGAGAACCGTCATCGACTATTTATTACCTTAGTGTCAAAACATTACCCGATCCTTTCACTAATCTTATTGAAGTGTCCACATCTAATACCAGTGTCAATCTAAACTGGACAGATAATACGTTGGGATTTGATGAGATTATATTAGAAAGGGCTACTTCTCCTGAAGGATCATTCGAATTGCTTACGCCTGAAGAGTTGGAACGGCCACTTAGTGATGGCAATCTTGATCCGGGTGTTACTTACTATTATAGGCTAGGAGCAGCAACTTCATTTGGTCACGCAGCTTTTTCAAACGTACTTACAGTAACCACTAGTCAGCCCAATAAATTTTTTGTTAACCAAAATGCAACGGGAGCTAATAACGGCTCATCCTGGACTGATGCTTATATTGACCTTACTGACGCACTGGATGAAGTAAGTGACAAAGATGAAATATGGGTAGCGGCTGGAATTTACAAGCCGGGAGGTACAAGTCCTGACACCGGTTCCAGCTTTGAACTTCAGAGCAATGTGAAACTATACGGTGGCTTTGCAGGCAATGAAGCGACCTTGGAGGAGCGTGATTTGGAAACAAATGTTACTATTCTTAGTGGCGACATTGGGGTGGAGGGCAATTCAGTAGACAATGTCAATGTGGTGGTAAAAATTGATAGTGATACAGATTACATCATTGATGGGTTTACTATTAAGGGTGGCCTTGGTGGCAATAGTGGAAACGGAGCTGGAATCTATACAAGCGATGCCAATGTTGCAATATCAAATACTATAATCACAGAAAACACAGCTTCTTCAAAAGGCGGAGGTATTTACAAAGAAGGAGAAGGGCGCCTTAAAATAATCGATTCAGAGATCGGTGATAACTCCTCCCTTGAGGGTGGGGGGATATATATCAATGAAGATGGAGTTGACGTGATCCTTACAACAGAATTAGCTGGTGTTACCATGACTGATAACATTGGGAATACGAGTGGTGGTGGCATTTACTTCAATAGCGAATACGGAACACTAAAGATTGTTGACTCGAATATATCTAACAATAATTTCCCCACTCAAGAAGACGGTGATGGTGGCGGCATCTACGTTGAAGCAGGTAAGTTAAGTATTGATCAATCAGAAATTAATGACAACTCCGCCAACAATCATGGCGGAGGGATCTATGTAGTTAATCTCCTTAATCTAAGAATAGAAAACACACAGATAAATGGAAACCAAGCAGGCCTGGAAAATACTGGCAGCCGCGGAGGGGGGATATACATTGACAACTTTGCCTTTGATGAATCTCCATTTGTAATGATCAATAGTACCGTGAGCAACAATACAGCTCCCAATAATGGGGGAGGATTATTTACCAGTTCCAAAGAACATGACATAATTAATACCACTTTTTCGGGAAACAGCTCTACCAATGGAAGTGGTGGAGGCATCTACTTCGATTTTGAGACAGTTGGTTCTGAACCCGAGGCTAGATTAAATCATGTGACCCTCACTAATAATTTCGCTAGTCTAAGTGGTGGTGGAATTTTTAATAGTGAGACCAATGTAAGTATTACCAATGTGCTGTTAGCAAGTAACAGTGATGGTTTATCATCTCCCGATTTTGGTGGAAATTTAATATCAGGAGGATATAATATTGTCGGTGATTTGGGAGGCAGCAGCTTTAATTCGAATACGACAGGCGATAAATATGGGGATACTCAAAACACCACTACTGAAAATACTGGCGCCATGGAATTTGCGACAGTAATTGACCCATTGATAGATGTCCTAGCAAGCAATTTTGGCACTACACAGACACATGCATTGTTGGTTGGAAGTCCTGCTATTGATATGGGAACTGCCTTTGATTTTGATGGAGAAACCTTGAACGTAGACCAACGTGGTTTCTCCTATTCGAATGCCCCTGACATTGGTGCATTTGAATTTATCAGTAATTTTGCCCCCGTTTTGGATAACAGCACTGATCTTCAATTTACTGATCTTGATGAAGATATGAATGACCCTTCGGGTGACCTACTTTCTGACTTAGAAATAGCGATTACAGATATTGATGGGCTGAATGAAGGCATTGCTGTAATAGGTGTGGATAATGCAGACGGGAATTGGCAATTCAGTTTGGATGGAACTGCTTGGACAGACTTTGACTCTCCGACTATAAGTACAGCCAGATTGCTTTTACGCGATGAAAATACCAGAATCAGATTTATTCCTGCTGCTAACTTCAATGGTACTATTGATGACGGTATTACTTTTCATGCCTGGGATCAATCTGAAAGTGCTGTAGGAGAGGTTTTTGATGCTAGCATTACAGGAGGCAATAGTTCTTTTAGCATTGCTTCTGAAACAGTGAGTATTACTATCAATCCTATCAATGATGCTCCAGTTTTAACAACTCCTATTACAAACCTCCAAACCAATGAAGATGAGGCATTCAATCTCAATGTTGTTAATACATTTGAAGAGGTAGATGCTGGAGATGTGATTACTTTAACAGCAACTTTAGCTGATGATACTGCACTTCCTTCTTGGTTAACATTTGACGGAACTACTTTTTCAGGACTACCCAGTAATGAAGATGTGGCTTTATTAGGTATGAAAGTAATTGCGACAGATAATCAGGGAGCGACTGCTATTGATGAATTCGAACTTGAAGTGGTCAATATCAATGACGCTCCTATGGTTATCAATCCCATTTCAAACCAAGAAGCCCTTCAGGGAGAAGCTTATGATTTTACCATTCCTGAGAATACCTTTGATGATATAGATGCTGGAGACATACTTTCTTTAACAGCTTTGTTGGACAATGATTCCCCTTTGCCGGCCTGGTTGATGTTTGATGAGTTGACATTAAGAATAAGCGGAACTCCTGCTTCGACCGATGTGGGTAGTATTAATATCAGAATTGTAGCCACAGATCAACAAGGGGCTTCAACATCAACAAGCTATGAACTAAATGTAAATTCAATCACAGGAATATCGGAAGTCAATCTGGAAGCTAACTTTACTGTATTTCCTAACCCTAATAGAGGAGAATTCACAATTTCTGTATTAAACGAATTCAATCACACATTAGATTTGATGGTAGTAAATACCGTAGGGCAAATAGTTTTTTCAGACAAAGTAACTCAGCAAAGTACCTACACTAGAACTGTAGACTTTATAGAATTCCCAAATGGGATTTATCAAATAATAGTCCGTACTAAAGATAAAGTAGCGTCAAGATTATTTCTCAAAAGATAGTTTGTTGACTGAAAATTCTGAACAGGAAAGGTTCTCTTTTAACTCGAAATATGCAATGGATTTTCTATTGCATATTTCGGGTTAAAAAAATGTATAAACCTTATTCTAAACTACTGTCGTCCGAGTAAATTTTAAAAGGAGCAAAAATGTTTGATTATACTCAAATTTCAAGCTTTTTACTTCACAATGAAAAACACCCCTCTGTGTCTCCCCTCAAGGGGAGAATCGCGACTATCCCCTT
>Ga0209634_1000571_pt1 | contig 28628 bp, 28 predicted proteins | sample LinPmetageLP40_FD_184043 | JGI IMG/M metagenome (GOLD analysis project Ga0209634, IMG submission 184043) | Marine viral communities from the Pacific Ocean - LP-40 (SPAdes) (version 2) | ecosystem: Environmental > Aquatic > Marine > Oceanic | place: Pacific Ocean | collected 2010-08-26 | reverse complement strand
AATTTAATTCTTTACCATTAAGATAATCTTCAATCATTTCATGTACTTGAGTACCTTCTTCAGCTGCTTTTTTAACAATCCAATCAGCACTAAAACCTACTTTTTTTAACCAGTCTTGAAAATGTTTACCTTTTGGGTAACAACTTAAAACATAGGTTATAGAAGGATAATATTTACCATTTCTTCTATAATACCTTGCATCAGGAAGAGTAATTTGTTTTGAGTCTTCACTAATTTCTAAAATCCTATTATAAGATTTTTTAATATTTCTTTTTTTCATATTAATTGTAATTTCCTTTCCATTAATTGATATGAAGTTAATGGATAGGTGTTTTGAATTAAATTAGTAAAATTGGAAAATCCTATTTCACTGGGGTCTTTCCCCTTTAAATCTATTAAATAAACTTCTTTTCCCTCATTTAAAAATTCTTCTGAAAATTTTATAGCTTGTTTCATAGCATCTGTATCTAAAGCTATATATATTTTTTCAATTGTTGAGGTTACTATTTTTTTCATTAATTCTGATTGGATATTTTTACCTAATAATGGTATAGCATTACGTTTTATAGCAATGGCATCAAACATACCCTCACATATTACAAGAGGTAATGACCAATTAATTAAATGTTCATTAGGTATTATATTACGTGAAGCCTCAGGATTTTTATATTTAACATAAGGATCTTTTTCAAATGATCTTCCTGTATAATAATTCAATTGTCCGTTTTTATCATAAGAAGGGATAATAACCATTTTAGCATACCCACCATATTCACAATAACCTATGTTATATTTTTCAATATCATCTAAAGTTATTCCTCTATTTTTTAAGTAAAACCAAGCTTGTCTTCCTATTAAATTTTTATTATTATTAGTTATAGGTGTAAATCCTTTAGGTAATTTAATATCATATTTAATTACTTCTATATCATTAACTTGGTATCCTGTTTTTACTAAAGATTTTAATTCATCAAAATGTTCTGGGGGTGCTTTTATTTTTTTAAATAATCCATTTAAAAATTTCCCCTTTTCATTACAAACCCAACAATGCCAAGGGTGATATCCTTTTTTATTATCTGTAAAATTAATTTCTAATTTAGGTTTTGAATGATTACATAAAGGACAATTAAAAGCTCTATTACCTCGAGCAGTTTGTTTACCTTGACCTAATACTTTACTTACTAAGTTTACTAGTAGCTCATTTATCATATGGGGAATGTACGAATACTATTTTATATCTCCAAAGTCACGTGTAAAGAATTTTCCTAATATGTTATCATTAAAAAATTCATTAGGTTTTTCTAAAACCTCGTATAAAAATTGATATTTAGTTTCAAAATAAGTTAATTCTTTTTTACTATTGGCAAAATGGAGAATTATACGTTTAAAATTTTCTTTTGGTTCTTTTTTAACTAATTCTACTAATTGCTTATTTGAACTCCAATAAGTTTTCCAATCTGATTCCTTAGAAACTACTTTAAATTTAGGTGGTCTACCTTTTTGACCCTCAAATATTTTTAATTCTTTTTTACCTAATTTTTGTTTGCGAGTAAATACAAGAAATTTTTTGCCTATATAGGATTTACCAGATGGGATGTGATCTATTCTATAAACAAATCCCATAACTTGTTTTTTTAATTGCTCTATACTAATTATTTCTTCTTTATTGTAAATCCAATTCATTATTAAGAATCAAATGTTACTTGAATTTCTAAATCAGCATTTGTTGGAACTTTTGTAGCAGAAGATAATTTTCCAATAGCTAATAAATTTTGATCATTATCATATAATCCTACAGTTGTAATATAAGGACTAAAATAAGATCCAGTTGCAAAATCTTTATAAACTGTATTTTGTCCTAAAATAGCTTGTGAATTTTGACTACCTGATAATAATGATGGATTTAATGAATAACCAAATTCATTTTCTCTTACAACACATTTGTATTGATGTTCATATAACATAACTGATGAGGACCATCCTACAGTAAGATATTGTAATTGATTAGTTAAACTATATCCATTTTGTCCCCCTAAAACACTCTGTCCTACAATAGCAAGGGGTGCTACATTAGCTGAATATGGATTACCTGCGGATTCACTTATAGGAGTTAAAATTATATTTCCATGTTCATAAATTACATTACCACAATATTGGTTATTAATGGGAGTTGTATTTTCTGAATAAAATAAATTTCCATTACCATCATCATAGACGGAATATGTAGTTGCACCCCCAGATGGTTTCCATTCTAAGTTTATACTTTGGGGTTCAATATTATTACCCCATAATTTTGAAGGAATTGAGATTAATGATAAAAAATTATTATTAGCTGTAGAGGATACAAGAACATTTTCTCCTAATAATGCTGTTTTAGTTTGGGTAATAGTACTTGATAGATAATTATCATATTGAGGACTTTTTATAGCTCCAATAGGTATATTATTTGATCCACTAATGCCTATATTAATATTATTATATGAAGCAAATGGATTATTTCGAGGACCTTCTAAACCATATACTAAGCTTGAAGTAGCAACTAAACTACCAGATTGACTTCCAAAATAATTAGAGTAATAAAGTTGCATTACACTTGAATAAACAGAATTAGTATTTAATTTATTTGTAAATCCTGTAAAATTTTGAGATCCAGAAACTGTTGATGAAAATCCAGTCCAAATAGTATTTTGTGTAGTTTCAAATATTAATTTATTAGTAGGTGGTTGAGTACCGAAATAAATTTCAACTCCTACATTAGAAGCTGTCATGGGATTACCAGTAAATCTAAATCCCTTATTAGCTGAGAATGGAGTTATTACAATGTCCTTGGTTGTAAATTGTTTGTACGCTGACATACATTTTTAGTAATCTAATTTAACTCTAACGAGTAGTTCTTTTGTAAAATCTTTAACTAGCGGTCTACTTAATTTTGCTATAGCACATAATTCATTTGCACCATTATACAAACCAACAGATGTTATAAAAGTTTGAGGATTATTATACATAGTTGGAAATAAAAGTTGTCCAGTAGATCCTGAAACAAATGAAGGATTAGATGAATAATTAAATTCTGAGTTTTGTGCTCTTACAAAATAAAAATCAGATGCTAAAGTTTCTTGTGAATTTAAACGAAATGGTCTACTAGCTACAAGACTTTCAGATATAGCTGTATTTAATCTACCCATATTAGCATTATTAGTATTTGAAGCTCTTAATGTACCTAAAGATATTCCTCCATCTACAGATATTGAATTAGCTCCATCTAATGCTGCTCCATTTAATAATACTAAACCTACGTCAGGTAAAAATAAACCATATGATCCTGAACGTGGTGTAAAACCATTAGAATTAAAACCTGTATAAACTGTTCCTTCTGATCCTGAAACTACTTGATAAACTCTTCCTGCATTTCCAAAAACATTTCCAGTACTTATATTACTATTATCAGTTAAAGTTATTTGATCAGATCCTTTTTTTAAGGATAAAGACATTACTCCTAATGCTAATGATTCTTTATATCTTGCTCTCTCAATTGCTAAAGCATAAAAATATGATCCAGTAAAATCACCAAATATAAAAGGATCTGTATCATCTCCTAATGCAATATTTTGATATTGTCCAAATATAGTAGATGAAGGTGATTTACCTGGGACTAAAGAATTATAATCTAAACTACCACTACCATTTTCATCAGCAAAAGCTATGTCGAATTGAACTGCTGCATTTGTTAATGTAGATGCTGTTTGATATACATGAATATAGTATTGTCCTGAATTTGATGCATTTTGAACTGAAGATGTAAACATTTCTGTTAATCTAGGTTGATTATCACTCCATAAAGTTCCTGTTGTAGAATCTATACTATTAATTATATCACCTGATCCAAATTCTGTGAAAGCTCCGTTAGCCATATTGTTTTTTTTTTTAAGTTTTTAAATTTTATTGCATTCCAGGTGATTTCCTTAACTCAAATGGAACTTGCAATCTTGCTCCTGTTCCTCTACCTACAATAGTTAAAGTAGCATATAATACAGTTAATGATCCAAATATATTAATTGATGTAGCATCTAATGTAAAGGTAGTACCTACTACTGTTTTAGAAACATTAGTACCTAAAGTTTGTTCAGTATTTAAAGTCTCATCAGCCGTAGCTCCTCCACCCGTTAATGTAGCATAAGTAATATTTGAAAATGTTACAGTATATCCTTCTGGTTCTGCTGCTACTCCTGAAAAAGTTGAAGTTTGAGGAGCAAGAGCTGGGGTTGTTGATTCTCCTGTTATTAATTGAATTGTACTCATTCCAAGAGTTATAGTAGGCATTACTGCTGTTGATCTAGGTAATGTTACTAATTTATACTTCATAGTTTGTAACTCATTAGGAAAAGCTTCTAATACAGGCATATTTTCAATTGCTTCACCATAATATGCTGATCCCGATGGATGATTAGGATTATATAATGAATAATCTACTTCATCATCTGCTAGTGAAAATTGTGTTATATTAAAACTATTACCTCCTTTAGCTAATAATTCTCTTCCTTTTTTTGTTAGAATAGCATCTACTGTTACTACTTGATTATTTAAATATCCCATTTTCTAATTGTATTTTTGTTATAAATATATGTATTTTTTATTTTTAATCCAAATTATAGTTAACTTACATCATTAGTTTCATTTGCATCTGGTGGATTTGTAAATGCATTTTGTGATTTTAGTACATTAATTAATTTTTGAACATTGTCTTGTTGTGTAGCTGTTAAATCATCAGGTATTAAATATCCATCTCCTGAAGGTGTTAGGGCACCTACTGATCCTTCAGGTTGAGATAAATCAACAACAACTTTAGTATCATTATCTATTCTTTTATAATGAGTTGCAGCCATAATAGATCCTTTAGGTATTGGTTTTAATAAAGTAGTTGGATCTGGTGTAACTTTTAAAGTATCAAAAATAAATGCTGGATCTAAAGGTTGATATTGTGTTCCATCCTCAACTAGATATTGATATTGTGATGTTATTGCTTCATAATAAGTTAAATTTGAACCTGTTGCATAAGCTCCAGCTACTATTCCTGTCATACTGTTTCTTAATATTTCTTGAGTAGTTGATACATTTACAAAGTTAGAAAGTGGAAGGATACCTGGTTTTCGAGTAGTAAATGTTACTTTTATACTTCCTGTTGGAGCTATAGTTGTAGTTGAACCTGATGGTTCCCCCCATCTAGTTAAAACTTCACAATTATCAACAGATCCTGACCAAATATTAGCAATACTACCATTAGTTTGTGAACATGTTCCTATCATAGACTGTCCATTAGTAGCTATTAAATCAAATCTTTCTTTTAACTTATCAGGAGAGAAAAATCCTGTTGGGGGTAAATTAGTAACACTTGCAGTAAAAGTAGTTCCAATAGAAGAAGTCCAAACATCTTTACTTTCTCCAATACTAGAATGTTCAGATTGAGCATCTGTAAATAATAATAAAGGTGGTGGTAATTCATATCCTAATACTTTGAAATTTTGACTAACTAGTTCACTATTAGAAATATCATTTAACCCTATTCCTCCTCCAGCAATTTTACCTGGAATACCTCCTGAATCTTCTAAATAAGCATACGTTACTCTTATAGTATCTCCTTCATCTATAGTAATAGGTTGTTTTTTATCTGTATATTCTGTTAAAACAGATTGAGAGTAATTATATTGAAAATAATTTTGTGGTCCTCTTATTGCTGTTGATCTTAAAGGATTTGAAGGTAGTAATGGTATAGTAGAATTATCTATTTTTTGATTACCTTCATTTACCAGAAAAGAACTAGCTACATAAGATACGGGTGAAACTCTATTATAAGGATTTCCACGAATATATGGAGGAACATTATTTATCGCCCAACTAGAATTTATAAAAGGAGCTCCAGTTGCACCATCATACCAGGTTTGGGTTGAACTTGAATATGCAACATTTCCTATATCTATATTTCTATTAATAGAATTCATCATTTGAAAATGAGGTCCATTAATATCATATTGTAAGACTGTACCTAAAGTTCCAAATGCAAAAGAAAAAAGATCTGTAGCAGCTAAAGCAGATCCCCCTAAATAAAGTAATCCATAACCCTCTTGGTTACCTTTAATTGAACTTCCTGTAGTGTATAAACTAATTGATGAGCCTGCTGAATTTTGAGGGGCAGGTACAATACTTGATGTAAACATTTCAGTAGCTGCATCTAAAGCTCCATTTACTCTAGTATTATTTATTTGCCATATTGTTCTTCCATTTTCATTATTATCATAATTTACATTAATATCAGTCCAAATCGGGGCAAAAAAGGATTGTGTTAATACTACTTGTTCTTCTAATTTTTGATTAGTAAACGTACTTGTTAATTCTTGAGCAGGAAATGTAATATAATTTGAATTGTTATCTAATAAAGAATAATTAAGAGTAGGTGATGAAATAAATGGAGAAGAAGGTGTAATAAATTGTTTTAAATTTCTAAATTGTTTTGTAGATTGGTTATAAACTGCTTTTACTTTTCTTTGTGGTAAAAAAGTACTTCCTACAGCTATTAAATTTTCATTATTTCCAGTTAATTGAGATGATGTAATAATAGGTGCTTGTTCACTTTGTATAGAATTAAATGGGATTTGAATTAAAGTATCAACTTCAAATGTTGTAGTATTAAATATTTCAAAATTTTCATAAGAAGATTTAAAATGAGCAAAATAAATAGGACGAGCATCTATAGCAGAATTAAATTGATTTGTAGAATCTCCCTTCCAACTACCTGTTTCTCCATTTAAAAATCTAATTTTACTTGCTTTTTGAAATCCTGGTAGTCTTAGAGGGCTTGTTATAACATTTGGTGCAATACTTTCAGATAAACTTATTTCTGTTATTCCAAAATTATAATCAGCACTTGTTATTTTACTACCATCATATCTTGGGTTTATACTTGATTTAATTGTATAATTACTATCAGGTACTTCAGAATATTCTAATAAATTATCATTTGTTGGATTTGCACCTTCAAAACCTAATTGAGATGAAGATATTAATAAAGTATAATCTGCAGGTATTCCTTCATTACGAGCTAAAGCTCCTTCAATAAAAGATGGAGTAGGGGGATCAAAATCTTGATCAAATAAATAAGAATTTAGTCTACTACCACTTATATTATTAATTATAGGATTATATGGTGAATTTTGAAATAATTGACTTTGAGAAGGTACTATAGTAAAAGCATCTCTTTCATAAAAGTGTTTAGGACCTAAACTTTCTACTTCCCTAATATAATTAACTGTAATAGTAAAATCAGCATTAATCCCATCTGCATACCAATTAATTGCACCTGCGTCAGCTATTCCAGCTGTACCATCATCAGTTGCAGTAAATGTTAAATGATTAAATGTTGGTGATGTTGTATTAGATTTTACGATATTAATTCCATCACCTCCTTCAAAATTACCATTACCAGTAATTCGTAATGCTTCATCCCATGGATTATTTCCATTACCATTAACACCAGTTAAACCAACCTGTAAGTAATTTGTTGGAACAATATTTGCAAAGTTAGTTACAGTAATACTAATCTCATATTCCGCTCCAACTTTTAAATTTTGGAATATATTTTGAAAAGATAAGTTTTGGGAAGATGGGGTATAAGTAGGATTAGCACTAATTACATTTTTTCCAGTTATTGTAAAATATCCTCCAGAACTAGGACCAGGTGTACCTTGAGTAAAATCAACATAAGGTTGATCAGCAGGAATTATGTCTGGTGTTTTATCATTTCCATCAGCAAATATTCTATAAGGATTATATTGAGCAGGAATAGTTGGTATATTACTACCACTATATTCACCATTATAAAATTCTTCTTGAGTATCCTTAATAATTGTATCTCCTGTAAAATTATCTAATGTATAATAAAATTGTTGAGATGAAGTTGGAGAGAAAATACCATAGAATGCTGAATAACCAGGTTGAGCTACATTTCCAAATATTATTTGATGGTTTTGGAGTTTTAAATCTCCACTTAATGTTTTAGCTAGTAATTGTATTTTTTCACCAGGGTAAAATGTAAATAATTCATCATTATGAGTACCTTCTATAGGAAGAAGGTAGGGGAATGGATTAGGACTAACATTAAGAGGTATACTTTGTGTAAAATTATAGATAACACCTCTTTTATCTGATATTAAATCAAGTGATATAATATTTGGTGTTGTACCGGAGTTAAAATTGATATCTAAATAAATATTAGTAGTTAATGCTCTTTCAAATGCTAAATATCCACCTCCTTCTTCTAAAGATCCAGAACCTTTTCCATATAAAGATGCTAAATTTTGATAATCATTATTTAGAGATTCATTAGTAAAAAGATTTAATGGATTAGAAGAAAGATTTGGTTGACCTGCGGTTCCACCAGCTTGCCAAGTTATATAAGCTAAATTATCACCCTCAATATTATTATATGATAAACCATTATATTTATTAATACTACCTCCTGCACTACCTGTTAAAGAACCTACTGCAATACTTGAAGTAATTAATAAATTTCTTTTTGATATTACACTATTAAATCCTGTTTGATCAGTATAACCATAAACATCAGAGCCGGTTTCAGGCGTCTTAGCTATAGGAGTATTAGGATTAACCCCAATCACTGCAGTTGCTTTGTTTCGTTCTAATAGATGTTGTTTTACGATGATTCCTGTACTTAAACTTGTACGAGCAGGTACATAATTTTTTATTGCTTTAAATAATGATGTTTCATAAAATTGAATTAATCTATTATAATCATATCTTTTTTCAATAGTAGTAGGTTTTCCACCATTATAAGCAGGACTAGTAAATGAAACACCTTGGTATTTTTTAAAATAATCTTCTGCTATACGAGTTAATTCAGGATACCTATCATTACTTTCGGATATAAATCTTGGATCAGCTATTGCATCAGAAACTACACCATGTCCAAAAGTAGCTATAATATCATCATTTATTTCATTTTCAAAAGAAAAACCAACTTCTAATGAATTTAAATCTTCAGTATAACTTGAACTTTGTTCAAATTCTTGTTGTATTGATCTAAAAGGAGATAATACTTTACCGTATTCATTCCCATCAATTACTTGTATTTTATTTTTTATTCTATTTCTAATACCAGCTGAAGGCTGGTCCATATAATTTATTTCTGTATTAGGGGCTAAATAAGATGATGTAACTGAATCAGGTGGAAAAATGATTGTGTCAGTTCTTCCTTGCCAGCATATACTATATTGAGATGAAGTTGCATTTGTAGAAGTATTAACAAAGGAGCCTGTAAATAAAGATCCTTTTCTATTTACTATTGAAGGGTGTAATGATCCCAAAGCTTCATTTCCTGCAAAAGCAGAATTACCACCAAATACAAGTTGTTTTACTTTTCCATAAGAAGAGGGAATATTAGCTGAGTTAGCACTTCCAGTAACTTCAGTATATTCTAATTCATTTCCTAAAGGTAATCTAAAAGATAATAAATCATATGAACTACCATCTCCATAAGGAAATGAATTTGAATAAATGTTATCAACTGAATCTGAATGACCCTGGATTGATTCAGGATTCATTACATAATCATTAAATTGAGAACTAGACATTGCTTGGCTATAAAGTCTAAATTCTTGAAATGATCCAGAAAAACCCTTTCCAATATTTAATCTATTTGTAGGATCTGCTGCAGTAGCTCCTGTAAATTGATTATTTTCACCCAATATTTCCATCATTCCACCTAAAACTATAGAACTATTTCCTCTAGCATATGAATCATTTGTTGATGGTGAAAATGTAGTAACACCATGATTAGTATTCCATGCAAGATTGTATGATGGTTTTAAACCAGTTGTAATAATATCAGCTGATCCTGTAAATCCTATTTTGTTACCATCATAACCATCATATATATTATTTGCAACTTTTAATTCCCATGTTTGAGCTTGACTATTATGAAGTGTCATGGGTATTGTGTTAAGCCTTTGTAATTGAACTGACCACCATTCATTATTAAAAAATGGAAGAGAAATTGGGGTAGTAACTAAAGTTCCTCCTTCGGCTACAGAACCTGATAATGCAAATGTTAATTCTCCATATTGATAATTATTTGGTAGAGCGGATCCAGAATATGATCCAGATTGTGAACCTGAGTAAGCTAATGTTAAAGCAAAATCAGCAAATCCATCTTTTAAATTTCCTTTTACTAATAAAGATTGTGAAAAATTTGATGTTGGTGTTACTACTTCATCTACTTTAAATCTAAATTGTATACAACTAGGTACAATATATTCACTAACACCATTATATACTGGAGCTTTAATAAAATTAGAATTTAGGGGTTGCCAAGGAATTCTAACAGATGCAGAAGGAATACCATCTGGATTTCCTGATTGATAATCATATGTAGTTAAAGCAGTACTATAACGATTCATCCATAAGTCATAATCATTTTCATCATCTTTATTTTTTCCCCCAAACTCACTTATACGAAGCATTGTACTTGGAACACCCCATATATTAATTAATTGTCTTAATCCTGTAACTGTTCCTTTTCTTTTTACTAAAGAAACCATATTATGGAATATTCTTTTATATATTTCTTGAGCTGCATTATCTATAGGATAAGGGAATGAAGGATCTGCTAATGCTATAACATATCCTAAGGTTGATTCTTGTTTATCATAATAATTTACAACAGAACCAGAAGCAATATCTATATAACGAGTTATATATTCTAAACCAGACCCAGCAGGTGGTTTTACCCCAATTTGGTTTGGATTAAATCCTATAGAATTGAAATTATTTCCATAAGTTTCAAATCCTAAAGATTCTATAGCTTCATCTGCTAACCCTAAAGGTAAAACATCTCCAGTTAAACTTGAATTTGTATTTCTAACTTGTTCTACTGCTTCTGTATAAAGATACATTTCATCAAAAGCTTGTCCAGTCATATTTACAAACTGTGTATATCTATCATTACTACTGTTGTCAGTTATAAAAGTGGGAATTAAATAATATAAATAGTCTTGATTATTTTCATCATAAATAGAAGCTGAGTATATTTGATTTTTTCCTGAATTATAAAAAGGACTTGTTTCATCTGTACTTCCAAACCAATTTGATATTGCAGAACTAGTTACTGAATAATTTGTATATGGGTATGTTGATGTATATTTAGGCCAGGATTCAGATCCTGTTATATAGTATAAAAAATATTCATAACTATCAAATTTACTAATTATTTGATTTATATTATTACTTATATTGTTATAACTAGAAGAATAATCAGGAGTAGTTTTAACATTACTTCCTAGAGTTCCAAGAAGAGATAATTCATTTTCATAACTTTCAATAGAAGTCATTTTATCTTTAAAATTATTTAATCTTTGTTCTGCTGATGAATATTTAACGAATTGACTCCAATCACTCCAATCTTTTCTTAAAATAACACCTTTTTGATTATTTAAATTATTAAATTGATAATAAGATTGTGAACTAGCTGTATTGACTAAATCACTTAAACTTTTTTTATTAGTTGAATTATTTATTTTGTCTTTTAAATCTATATTATAATTAGGACCTTTTAAAGAAAGTAAATTATCTACAAACTGTAAGTTAGGTTTGAAATCTATTGCAAACACTTGAGTTTCTCCTGCTTTTGAAATAATTTGAAGTTGTTGTTCTTCTACAAATTCAGGTGGTAGTGGTTTGTATAATTTAATTAATATAGAAGTAGGTGTTGATAAATCTGTTAGATCTGATTTTAATTGACTATTTACTGCTATAAAATTTCTATTATTATCAAACGAAATATAGAATTCATCTGCATTTTCTCGTGCATTAATTTTATTAGTAAAATTATTATAATAGTTTTCTATTTGTGTTGGTGAAAGAAAATTATTTTGTATTCTTAATTCTGTTCTATCCCCAGATATTTCTGATATAAAATAAGGATGGCCTCCATAATTAGTTACATCTACAGGATTTTTTTCATCTGCTGGGGTTATACTATCAATAGATAATTCAGATCCTAATTCATAATCTATAAAATTATAAAGAGCATAATACATACCTGAAGAATAACCTTGACTAATAACATCTTCTTGGGGATTTAATTCAAATTTGTTATAACTAGAAGTTGTTGAAGTAGTACTGGATCCCGGAGAAGAGGGTAAAAAAGATCCATTAGCTTCATAATCAGGATTTTGATATACTAAAGTATGAGAATAATCATAAATAAATAATTGAGTTTTACTTCGAAAGGGTGTAAATGAACCTGTTAATTCTACTGAAGGGACAATAGCATCTAAACTTAATTCATAACCTTCTTGAAGAAATATCTCTGCATTTATTTGAGTAATTGAAGAAGAAATCATATCATCATTTATTTTTATTATTATCTTATTTGTAAATCAACTGGTGCAAAAGGAATATCTGATAAATTATCTCTAGGATTTCCTGATTCTTCTTCTTCAAAAGCTCCTTCTAAATTAGTAGCTTCTTTAATTAAGTTTAAATTTTCTGTTCTTAATTCAGCTATTTCATCTAATAAGGCTTTTATTTCATCATTTATAGTTGCAAAATCAGCATATTCACCACTAGTTTTAGCAAGATACTGATGAGATTCTATTTCTCCAAGCTTAGGTATAATGTAAAAGAATTTATCATAAAGATACCAAAAATCAGATAATACAGCTAAATCTCTATCAAAAAATGATGGGTTTGGAACATCAACTAATTGAGTAAATTTAGTATCTACAGTTTCATTAAATTTATCTTTATCAAATCTTTGGGCTTTTAATGTTATATTTTTCATTATCCATTTATTACTTTAAACATTATATCTTCATTAAATACCTTTGTAGTATTATCAATTGTAGTTTTTAATAAAATAGTATAATATCTTTCAGGTTCTAATCCTCCCATATAAATATCAAAATAACTTGAAGTTGTATCAGCACTTATTTGAGTATAAGTAGTATCAAAATTAATTACATATTCATTAGTTTCTGAATCCTTTATAGAATAATATGAATTTTTTGGTAAATAATAGTTTGTTAAATATCCTGAAGCCGTTTGAAATACTTTTGCTGGGTATTGAGGAACTGCTGCTATTCTAAATCTTTGAATGCTTTCAGAATAATAAATTCCATCATTATTATATGAAGATATAAAAGCTTCTGGTTGGTATAATTCATTCATTTTAGAAGAAGTAAAATAAGAAAAATCATCAAATTTAATTTCTAATTGAGGGGGGTATATAGTATTAGTATCTACTGAGTAATATTTAAAGGTAGATGCTTGAGATTGGGAAGGGACAAATTCAACAGATGAGGTTTGTTTAACAATAAATCCTTCATTTGGTATATCTCCACCAGTAATAATTTTAGATTGACTTATCCAAATATCTACGGTATTAGTTACATCAACATTTAAATCTATAGTATCAGAATATGTAAAAGTTTGGGTTTGGGTAATATTTTTCGAAGTATTAGATCCTGTATACCAGGTTCCACCTCCACTACCCCCATAATTAACATTAAATGATCCTGTTGTATTTTGAGCAAAATTTACCCCATTATTAGAAGCACTAAACCATTCTTTGGATTCAATTGATGCTGTCCAACTACAACCATTTGTACTAATAGGAGAATTTCCAAATCTTCCTGTTCCCATATCCCAACTTTGTGAAATAGGATAAACTTTTAAATATGAAGTAGAATTTAAATTTGTTACTACAGCAGCATAATTTTTTAAATCAGATCCCCAAGGTTTAGGTAAAAAATCACCTGCTGTTAAGGTATAAGATGCTGTTGTAAATCCCCCTGTTGCTTTTTTTAAACCGCTTATTATTACTTTATCCCCAGGTTTATAATTTTTTCCTCTAAATTCTCTATTTTCATTTGCAATTCCCCCAATATAAGTTGATGCAATTGTTCCTGCTGTTGTATAAAGTTCTACAAATGCTCCTATACCATTTCCTGTAGATGATGTAAGGGGATAGAATAAATTTGCCCCACCTACACTAGCATCTAAACCTATTGGATTATCAACTATTGAAGAAAAGATATTTCCATTTAAATAATTTATATTTGAATTAGATTGTGAACCTGAAATATAAGTATCATAAGTTCCATTAATTTCATTTTGTGAAAATTTCATTAAATATCTACTAGTTTGTGCTTTATCATTTAGTAAATAAGTAGATGCTTCTAATATTTCATCTAATCCGGTATTCATTAGAGGATTTTGAGTATATAATGTAGAGTCTTTTGAAGGGAATAGTTTATAAATTGCCATAGGTTAGATTGAAAAGTTTTTTAATTTATCAAGTGATGGTTTTACACCTTCAGGAACTATATTTTCATCAATAGTTGTAGGTATACCTCCAGGTGTTGGTTCACCTTTTTCTCCTTGTATTACTTGTTCTATTGCTTTACTAGGATCTGCTAATACCTCTAAATAAGTTCTATTGGGAGTATACTGTTGTAATGTCATAGTTTCTAATACACCCCCATCTTCTGTATCATTAGTAGTATCAATAAATTTTGCTCTTGTAGGATATCTTAAAACTTTATAATTTCCTCCATCTAAAAATTTAGATTTTATACCATTTGCAGCTGATGTTCTATTAGGACCTCCAGCAGCTCCTTGTTCTATTCCTGCTTCTGAATTTTCAACATCTAAAGCTGTTGTTTTAAATGTATTTGTTAATGGAGATTCACCATCTGTAGCTCTTACTATACCCTCATTATTAGTATAAAAAGGATTTTCAGGAGTATAATTTTGGATAAAATTTGATGGTGAGTCATTTGTAGCTCCTCCGTCTATAGGAGTACCATCTATAGGTTGAGATTTATTTTGACTGTTATATATTTCTAATAGACTTTTCATTTTTTTATTTTTATAATGGTACTACTCTTCCAGTAATATCAACTCCAGGATATTTTAATTCAAAAACCATAGGATCAACTGAAGGGTAAATAACTCCATTGTTTGTAGCTGCATTAATATCATATGAATAATCACTATATCCCTTACTTGCTCCTGATATATTTTGAATTTCAACATTTATTACTGTTTGTACTCCTTCTACTTTATCTAGAAGTATAGTTAAACTCTTTAATAAAATAGGTTGATTAATATTAAAATTATCTATATTAAAATAATTTGTTAATTCATTTATACAATTAAGAATTACAGTATTATTGTTAAAATTAGGTAATACTATTATATCAAAATTACAAATTATATTAATTATATAGGCATCTTTTATTTTTATAGAATCATTAATCATTCTATATTCAGATAAATAAGTTTTTAAATTTTGTTTTAAGGTTTTAGATGCTGTTCTTAACTGTTTTTGAGAATTATAAGACAATACATACATATCTAAAATAGTAGGTAATTCACCTAATTGATATTCTGCTACTTTAGTAGGTTCAATATAGGATTTTGCTATAGTACCTATATTTGAAGGCATACTTAATGATCTAATTAAATAATCCTGTTGTGTAACTGTTCTTAATTGATTTTGAAAATTACCTAAAGCATTTTGTCTTATTTCCTCTATAGTATCTGCTCCTTGTCCTCCATCAGCTGCTTGTATATTATTAGTAGCTACAGATTCAAAAATAGTATTTGCTAGTGCTGAATTTGTAATATTAGGATTAACAAACTGAATGTTAGTAGTATTAAAAATTGTTAAAGCACCAGAAGCTACATTTGCAGCTAATCCTCCTCCTACTAAATATCTAAATGTTAAAACTGTATTAGATGGAGCTATTCCATAAGTATCAGTAAACATAAAATTTAATGGGGAATAGGCTGTAGTTAATTTATCTTTAGAAAAAGCTAAACCTGTTCCTACATTATCAGGATTTGGGACTAAATTTTCATCATTATCACTTACAGTCCCAGCACCAAATCCTAATTGTAGTTGTGTAGAGCTTAAAAATCTTGTAGTAAACCTTCTTTGAACTTGTTTTAAATTTAATAAATTAGGAGCATCATCTTGTATTGCATTTGGGTCTGTGTAACTTGCGTTTATTTTTGTAGTAAAAACAGTATCTTTGTGCAAATTTAATACTTCATACCACTCATTACCCCCACTATCAAAACAATCTAATACATTAATTATACTGGTATCATTTAAGATAACAGTTGGAAATTTACTTGGAGTTGTAAAGGTAAATTCTTTTGATTTTACAGTTCCTGAAATACTTTTTCTAGTTTTCTTTAATAAAAATCTAGTTGGGTTAACTCCACTTAAAGAATATATTGAAACTTCTGTAGGATCTTGAGATGAGGATACTGAAAAATCACAAATATCTTCTGTAATAAAATTTAAAGAAGAGTTTGTATTAGAAGTTAATTGAAAATTTTCAGGAATTCTTAAAGCATAATCATAATCAGGAACATATTCCCCATTTGATGCTATTTTTGCTGGGAGTTGTTGGTAAATAGATATATCAGTTGTTGCTACTGTTGTTACTTTAGGTCTAGAACCCAACATATAAGCTAAATCAAATAAATTTGATTCTTGTCTAGCATATTGTATAAAAGTTTCTTGAATTTGATTATCTAAATAAAAAGATAAAACATCTCCTACATAAGCAGCCATTTCAATAAATAACATTCCAGTTGAATCATTAGAGAAATCATTATATGTATTTGGAAAATACGTTTGTGAATAATTTATAAGAGAATCTCTAAAAGTATTAAAATCTCTATTAGTATATGTTATATTTCTTTGTAAGTTTGCCATTATTGTAGTGATATATTAATTTCATCTTCAATCCCTATATTTAAAATTAAATAAGTTATAAATAAATTTATTGTATTTCTATCAGGTTCATTTTCAAATGTTATTTCTTTTACTTCTATTGAAGGAAAATTAATTGCTATATTATCTCTAATTCTATCTTCAATTGCTACATTCGTCCCATCACTAATTCCCTCTCCAATAAAATCTCTTAAATTTGCTCCAAAATTAGGTTTCATTACTCTTTCACCTTTATTAGTTAATAACCAATTAATTAAATTAGTTCTTATTACTTCTTCTGCAGTATATGTAGGGTTAAATACAGCGTTTCCTGATATAGGAAAACTAAAACCTTGGGCAGCACTTCCGCTGCCTATTAAAGAAGTAGGTGTAGAAATAATTTCAGCCATTATTTAGTATTCATTAGATTCATTATTTGATCCATACCTACATTTCCTGGTGGTAAAGAACCATTTGTCATATCCATTGAAGGGTTTGGTTGAAAAGTTTGAGCATTATTACTTGTAAAACCTGCTGAAGTTTCTCCTAAAATATTTTGATAAGCCTCTCTTTTATCTTGTGAAGACATTACTGGGGTTGCTGGTGGAGTTGGAGGTGAGGTTGAAACTGAAGGATTAAAAGATTCCATTACTGGTGTTTGTGTGATTACTTTTGGGGATTTTACTGCCTCTAAAAGTATATCCTTCAATTCTTCTTGTATTACTTCTCTAACAGTTTCTTTTAATACTTTTTTTAATTCTGTTAATTTCATCGTTAGTTTTATTATAAATATTATTAATTTATGTTTTTATATCAATTATGACCCAGTTGGTACAGGTAAACCATTTTTACCAAATTCAAAATACCAGGGATCATTTGGATCTAAATTTTTATTAGGGTCATTAGCTCTAGCAGATGGTGAAATAGGATTTATTGCAGGATCAATACCCCAAAAACTTAGTTCTGATGTTGTAAATGCATTTGCATTATACCATTCTATTCCTAATGCTTCTCTTAATTTTTTCATTAATTGAGTTTTAGAAAAAGAAAGAAAATTTCCATAACTTGAATTTAAAAATGTATAAATTACTGGTTTTCCTTCAAACATTGCTTCCTCTGGAAATGAACCTGGTATTAGATTATAAATCCACCACTCAGTTTGGTACTCTTTTTCTAAAGTCCATAAAGCTTCAACTTCATCAAATGAAATAGGTGAATTTCCATCTCCCACAATTGGTTGTCCATTAATAATAGGCATATTATATCCTACTTCTTTACTAAGAAAATATTCTGATAAGGGATCATTAAATGAAATTTCTGGGTTTTGTAAACTTAGGTAATTAGCTTCTTCAAATACAGCTTGCATAAGACGTTTTCTTTTTTTCATTTCAGGTCTTAAACTTTCAAAAGATCCTAAGTTATTATAATTATTTTCAGCAGTATTGTATAACCTAGTAGCATATGATTCTAATTTTGCTTGACTATAAAAATCATTTTCATTAGCCCAACTTTTCTTTGTAGGATTAAAAGCACCACCAAAGGCATTAGCTTTATTTTCTAATGATTTACCCGCTCTTCTTAATTGACTTATATAAGTTTTTATCTTATCTTCATCTGTAACTCCTCCTAAAAATAGATTTTTAATAGTTGAGTCTAATACTCTATCTCCTTCTTTCCATTCATATCCTTCATTAGCTACTGCTTGTTCTAAAAGAGTTCTAGAATTATTAAAAGCATCTTCAACTAATGTATTAAAATATCCTTTATTTGGTCCTTCATTTTGAGATAATTCCCAAGCCATTTCATATAATTCATTTGCTTCTTCTTGGTTAGCTCCATAAATAGACATTAATATTACAATTTGTCCTGCTTTATATATAGCTTTTAAGGGATCTTCAGCTGGTGGAGGTGGTGGAAAGATTAAATCTTTAGTATCAATTAACCATTTCATTTCTTCAATTAAAACAGAAGTTGAAGATGAAAATGATTTATCACCATATAAAAATTCAACAGGAGTACCTTCTTTATAATATTCTCCCGGTGGGGGTACTGATTCTTTATTTTGGGCAATTATTTGTTTTTTTATAAAAGAAAAATCATCTTCATTTAAAAGGGTTAATCTTAAATAATAATCACCATATAATAATCCAGGAGGTTTTAGTAATAAAAGTTCTAAATCTTCCTCCGTCAAAACTTCTATAAAATTACCTGTTGTAACCTCTAATGTAAATTTTTCACCATTAATAATAAAATTACCATCAGCATCTTGTGTTATACTTGGATCTTCTTCTAAACATTTATTTAAAGCAGCATCAAATTCTTTTAATTTAGTAATAACTTCTCCAACATCTTTTTTAATTAAATCTAAAGCATCAGGTATTGTATCTAAAGAGGCTTTAGATTTATCTATTAAAGTTCCTAAATTATCTAAAGCATCAGAAAAATTATTAAAAATATTTAATGGTAATCCTACACCTGGAGGAACAGCTGAAGGTGCAGGTAGTTGTTTAATTATTGTTTTTCCTTTACCTAAAGCATCTACTGCTGATGATGAACCATCTGCTACTTTATTCAAAGTTGCTATTTTTTGTTGTATTTGTTGTAATGCACCATTAATTTGATTTTTCTGGTATATTAAAAGTTCTAATTCATCAGTTGTTGGACAACTATCCTTAAATTGTGAGATTAATACATCTAAAGTTTTATTAAATTGAAAAGTAACTTTAGTTATACTTGTTACTATTTTAGATATAAATTTTGCTAGGGCCATTATAAAGTTCTTGTTGTTTTAGATTTATAAAATTCAATTGAAGTTAACATAGCTTGTGCTTGTAAACCTACTTTAGTAGCTGTTTGGGCAACTGCAATATTAGGAGTAAAAGGTACAGGTGTACCTACAGTTCCTAAAGCTGTAGTTAAAGATGCTAAATCAGTAAGTAATTTTTGAAAATCACCTAAAAATTTATCTCCTAATATTAAAGGTTCAGTAGTACTTTCTTCTTTATCTCCTAACATTATTTTAGTTCCAACTTTAACAACAAAATTAGAGGGAGTATCAAAATTAAAACCTTTTTGGGCTCCAAAAGATATTGTTCTTGCAGAACTAAGTAAAATATGATCATTTTTAGAATTAAATAGTAAACGACCAGAATTTAATATCACTTGATTACCAGTATAACTTCCAGGTGAAGCAGGAACTTCACCAAAGGCCGGTGTATATGAACTATAATCAGTACTAGCTGCTCCTATAGGTATTTTTTGATTTGATGTTAAGTATATAGATGATTTATCTGTATTAATATTTTCTACTTGTGGTATCCAAGGATCATTTTCAGTTTCGGATTGACCATTTTTTATAATAATTATAGGTTCACCACTCACTCCACTATCTGACCAAGGGTTTGGGGGTGTGCTATCATTTATAGTACTACCTAATCTTAAAGTATTACCCCATCTTCCCTCTAATAAAACATCACCTTCATAGGGTTGTAAATTTCTAATTCCAGTTCTTTCTTTAAAAGTATTTCCTAAATTAATATCACCATCTTCTTCATTGGTTTGGACTTCAACCCCAGCTTCAGTTTCAGAATAATTTTCTGCATTTGTAGGACTATTAGCAAGTGGGTTTGGGACTGCATTATGATGAATACTATTCCATATATTAATACTTTGAAAATAATAAAATTGTTTACCCCCATCAACATTTACCTGTAATGTAGCATCAGGAAGAGACATTACATATACAATTTCATTTATTAAAGGTAATAGTTTAATATTAGAATATAAAGGACGAGCTAAACTAAATGAATCTAAAGATTTATTACCAGGATTATTTATTTCTTCAAATAATATACTACCTATACTAGCATATTGTCCATAATCATCCCACTGAGTAGGATAATCTTTATCATTAAAAAAAATATATTTAACCCTTACTGGGAATATTGTAGGAGTTGATTGGTTTTTAGAAGATTTAGAACCAAAAGAAGATAAACCTGTTGGAATTTTAGCCATTATTTATCTTTTTTTAGATCTTTAGATACTCTTTCTAATTTATCCATTTCAGCTAATAATTCAGCTTTTTCTTCTTCAGAAATTCCAAATTCGCTTTCATCATTAATATTATTTACTGCTCTTTGGATAATAGTAGCCATTTTAATTAATTGTTCATCGTTTTTAACTCCTATTTCTAAATATTCTTTTATTAAAGGTACTATTAAAGTAGCATCACCTATTTCTTGAATTAAAGGTTTTAACTCACTTATTAAAGAAGTTATTTGTTGTTTTTTAGTAGTTTGATTATCATATATTTCATGTAAAATATCTGAAAATTTTTTGTTACCAAATACTATTGAATCTAGTTGTCCCATAATTTTTGGTTATAAATATTAGATTTTTTAACTTTTAAGAAGGAAAATAACCTCTGTCATAATATACTAAATATTTATCCTTAAATACTTTATGAAGTTTATTAGCTATTTTAGTAATTTTGGGAGTTTTAACATCAATCATTTCTCTAATGTATATATAAAGAGCCTTTTTATTAAAAACATCAATAGCATCTCTTTTTCTAAATAATTCTAAAATACAATCAGCTATTTGAGCATCATATTCTTTAGGAAAATATGAATAAATATTTTCTGTCATATATTTTACATATAAATCAATAAAAATAGATAATCTATCTCCTTCTTTATATCCCTTGGTATATAATTCATCACCAAAATTTCTATCTGATTCTATAAATTTTTCAGAAGTTTGCTCTAATTTTGAATTTAAAACAAATACAGCATCATCACTTATATCTAAATTTTGATGTTTAGTAATATCACCCATATCTACAGAATCTATTTTTTTCTTATAATTTTTTTGATTATATATAATTAACCATCTTTTTACAATAGTACCAAAATAAGAATATGCTTTTGCTCCCTTTGATAGGTCAAAAAGATGAATTTTATCTAAAAGAAATACCATTATTTCATGTTGTAAATCTTCTAAATTTTCTACACCATCAGTATAGTAGAATTTAAAAGTATGAATTATATTTTCTGTTAGTTTATAAAAAGGATAATGTATTTCTTTAGAATATATATCACTTTTAAATTTTTTATCACTACTTATATTATATTGAACAATTGCATTTTCAGTTTCTTGAGTGAAATAGTTTCTTTTTTGTCTTTTTTTCTTTGCTGCTTTTATTATATTATCCATTTATGACATTTATATATCTTTAATTTTAAACCCGTTTAATAAATCTTGTATTGTCATAACTGTTTTAAAGAAAAAACCTATTTCATCATCACTCTGAAATCTTCCTTGAGCATCTAATTTTTTTAATCTTACATCTGATACTTCTATTGCTTTTGATATTTTATTTAAATATTTCATATACTCAACTAAGATATCTTCTTGCTGTTCATTTTTTTTCATTAGGTTAAAAACTGCAAATCCTAATACTATTGATAATGCTGATAAAATTGATATTAATATTGTTTCCATATTATAAATTGTCTAACATATTTTTTAATCCTGGGCTTGATATATTACTAAGTGCTTTAGATTTAGTTGATTTTGGTGATTTAATTGTAAAATTATTTTTATCTGTATTATCTGATCTTTTAAATTTAGGTAACCATTCTATTTCAAATTCAATTCTAGCAGCCATCATATCAGCTTGATGTAATATAAAAGGTAAAGAAGTACGAGGTTTTTGTTCTGGCATCCATCCTTTTAAATATTTATCATTAGCTGAATCATATAATCCATCATGTGTTTGAATAGCTACCATTTCATTAAAAGTATATTTAATATTATTATCTTGGAGTAAAAATAACCCTCTATCAGGTACCGCTGAAAATGCTAGTTCTTTATTAAACATATAATCCTCACCTAATTTGTCTTTTCTCCATTTATCCGTCTGAGGGATGTATGCTTCATGGTTTGCATCACCCATTTTTCCTAAATCATGATTAATAGCTGAAAATACTAATTCTTCAGTTGTAAATGTAGTCATATCACAACCAAAGGATTTCCAAACATCTGACATTGATAAAGCTGCATGGACTACTCTATTAACATGATCAACATATCCCCCTGGAAATGCTGAATGGTATTCTTTTTTATGAGCCGCTGGCATAAGCATAATACGCTCTGCGTAGGTTTCATAAAATTTAATTAATTGTTCTTTACGAGGTGATGAAATATAATTTTCAATATTATTTATAAAATCAACCCAATTAGCTTGTATTTTTTCTGCTGATAGTTTCATAACTTTTATTTGTATTGTTTATATTGTTTCCTGTTCGCGATCTAAAAATGATTTTGTTTCTTCAACTATTTCTTTACATTCATTAATTATATCTGTAAATTCTTTAGTATCCGCGTTAGGTCTGCTTAAAATAAACTTTAGTTGTTGGAATCTTCCATCTAGTTTATCCATTAATCTCATGCATGTATTTTTATTTCTCATAATTATTTAGTATGTTAGTATGTTTTATATTTTAATACTTATTGTTTTTATTATCTAATATCTCTTACTCAATATATCTTATTAACATTTGTACCTTAATACCTAATATTAATTTATATCCAAGATATATAAAATAATTTGGGGATCCAAGTTACTCTGGAAGGCTTTTTAATATTTTTTTAAGATGAGCACATCTTTCGTATTGTTCTGTTTCTATAAAAAAACTAATACCTAATTTTAATGCTGTATCTAAATGTTCATCGGCATAGGTTTCAATCCCCTTTATATGTTCTTTTTTAGATAGATTTATTCTTTTAATATATAACCAAGCTTTATTATATGTCACATATTCTCCAGCTTCTTTAATTTCATTCAAATTTAAATCTTTATCTGTTTTTTTGAAGAATTTAAGAATTTTTTTATTAAAACTTATATGATTTAATATTAATTTTTTATACATACCTACCCAATAAGTAGGAGTATTTTTAAAATCCATATAAGTAGTACTATTATCTACTCCATTAAAATCATCATTTGGTCCAAATAAATCAAATATATTATCCATATTTATCATATGGTATAAATATATAAAAGATTTATTATATATCCCAATCTTCCTCAGCAATCTGTAGTGCTAAAAGAGGAGACATATTTCCATCTGATTTAGACATTGTTGTTAAAGCATAGTATACAACTTCAACTAATTTTTCTTGTCTATTTACTCTATTAATTATTTTAGAAATTTTAATTATTTCATCACTTCCTACTTTATCCAAAAACTCTTCTTGAAATTTATCCATTTTATTATTTGTTTATTAATTATTACCTTTGCAAATCAGCATCAAAAAAGAACATTTGCCATAATCTACCTGTTGCTATACTATGACCAAAATAAGCCATTGAACTATGAATATACATCCCATCAAATATTATCATTCTATTATAAACATTTCCATATGTATCTACATTTTCAAATAAAGTACCATCACAAAAAGTTTCTTGTTGGGGAAAATAATCATTTATATCATTACTTTGAGATGCATGAAATACTTTTGATTTTTTATTTGCTACAACTTTTGTTCCTGTTTCAAATGGGGCATCTGGGGTTAAATATACCATAGCTGCCCACTGTTGATCATCACAATGATAAACTTGTGGAGGAATACCATCAGCACCACCAAATCCAGCTTGAAATACCCCGCATACAGGATATGTATCAGCCCATTTAGTAATATTACACCCCATAGTTGATTCAATTTTTTCTTTTACACCTTCAAAAATAAATTGTTTTCTAGTCCTCCAACCTACAGCCCCATGTTTATCCCAATACATTTGGTCTAAAGCATATTCTCTTACATTTTTAGGGTTTTCATAAAAATCATCAATTACCCAAACCCTTTTTTTAGCAGTAGGGTTTACTTTAAATTTATTAGTTTCTATAATCCCCCAATCTGAATTTGGATTTGAATTATTTTCATATTCTTTTTTCATATTATTATTTTTAATGTTAAAATCCTAAATATTTTTTTCTAATAAAACTTAAATCCCAAGTAGTATAGGATTGAGGATATTCAGGATTATTAAAGGGGGTAATATAAGGAGATAATGTTCTCCAATGATTTCCCCATTTTTGGTTTAAATATTCAAAATTTATTAAATTTACTTTTTCTAATTTTACTTCTAATTGTGGGTCTTCTTTTTTTGTTTGTTGAGCATTTTTATAATAACTTTCATTACTATTATCAACAATTTCATTACCATGAAAATATTTATTCTTTAAACCTTTTATAGTTTTAGGGTCTAAATTTTTAATTCTCATAATAAAATCACTATCTTCTCCATAAGCTGGGTATAAATTTTCATCAAATAATCCTATTATTTTAACTCCCATTTCTGTTATAGCAAATAAATCATAAGTACCAATATTAAACTCCCCAGCTCTAGGATGAATTAAACTTACATCTTTATCTTGTGCCACATTAGCAATTTCTTCTAATAAACCTGGGGTGAAAGAAACATCATGATTAGAAATTACCCAATAAGGTTCCATTAAAAATGATTTAATAATTAAGTTCCAGGCAGCAGGAACTCCTAAATTAGAAGGTAAATGTGTTATATGTAAATTAATAACATTTAAATTTAAAAAAATAATCTTTTCTCTTAGATTTTCTAATTTTTCTTTAAATTTTTTACAACCACTATTATTAATTATAAACACATTATCTACAGGATAGTCAATTGAAAGAATCAATTTTTCTAACCATTGTAACCCATTTACAATAGGGATTCCTATAACAGGAATAGATTTTTTATTGATTGATTTCATTTCCAAGTCCTAAATTATTAATATTATTCATTACATAATCTTTATAATCACCATTTAAATCATAATTATTATAAAGATCTATAAAAATATCTCTACTTTCTTGTAATTGGCCTATGTGGTATGCCGCAAATCCTTTATAAAACAATAAACTATATCCTCCTGGGTATTTATTATAATATTTAAATTCTTTATTATTTTTAATGTGGTTAAGCCCTATACAAGCATATGAATAAATTTGCCAAAACTGTTTTTCTCTACCCATATCATTTCCATTAAATTCATACCATTGACATATACTTAGATACCCTTCTGGTCTATTTGGGGATTGTGATATTAACTGAAGTAATTGAGTTTTTTCAAATGTTTTTCTCCCACCAGAATTTAACATACAATTCCAAGAACATAACAAACTTTCGTAAACTAACTCATCATTATTAGATAATTCAGCACACCTTAAATAATAAGAAATAGCTGGAGCATATTGTTTAATATTAAAATATTCACAAGCTAATTCAAAATTAATAATTGCATCTCTAGGAGAATTAATATATTGGTTTAATAATTGTTCTAATTTATAATTTTTCATATTCTATTTTATCTAAAACGGTTTTGGGCATACTTAATACATAAGCAGCATTATCTTGATATCCAAAAGTAATAATTAAATCTTCTTTCCTTTCAGCTAACCCACAATTAAATTCAATCATAGCATCCATAAATTTAAATCTTTTTGATATTTTAACTATATTCCAATCTTTATCATAAAATACAAATCTATGATAGTAATGTGCATCTTTATTATTACCTACATGATGCCCAGGAAAAAATACTTCATGTGTTATACATAATCTATAATCACCATAAGGTATTACTTGTGAACCTCCTCTTAAATCACACCCATTTAACTTTGTATGAGCGATTTTTTTAGATATTGGTTTTTTCACAACTGCAATGCAAGAATTATTTTTAGGATCAACTTTTACTAATTCAATAGGATCAGCATGTCTTATAAAATGGTAAGGCATATCTAAAACAGGCATCCAATTTTTTTCCAAATATCCATCACTTTCTGGGACTTCAATTCTATCTCTAGTTATTTCTTCAAATCCAAATTCACTTGAAGTAACTTCACACATTTCCATTCTACCAGTCCCAATACTATCAATATCCCTTCTTACCCCACAAGTATAAAATTTATCATCCCACCTAAATATTCTTATATCTTCTTGCCCAATAAATTCCCAAAGTGGTTTTTTATCATATTTAGCAGTATCTATTTTATGGTAGTCTAATTGATTTAAATCTTCATCTAAATGACATAAATAATTAATAGTTTCTAAATAAATAAAATCTTCAGGATTTAAATATTGCATACACCCCCACATTCCCCAATATTTTTGATTAAATTCAACATGATGCATTATATATCCTACATGCCTTATACTAACTATAATTCCCTCTTTATCATCAATATAAACAGAAGCATTACATAAACCTGTACCCCCAGTTTTATCTCCTGGGATTAATAGAGGTTTTATAAATCCTCCATTATCAATAGTTAATTTTACTAAATTATTTTCTTTTGGGTATAAATTTTCCCAACTCATATATTTAATTTTTTATTAATATCACAATATTCTATAGTATATGTATTATAATTGTTATATAACGCATTAAAACCGCGAATTAACGCGATTTCATGCGCATATATTAGCTTATTAACAAGCATATTCTAAAGCTTTTTCAAACATTGATCTATTTAAATCAATATCTTGTTTGAAGTTTTTAATTATACGAGCTTGCCTTTGTTTTCCTGATTTAGTATTATAATAAAAATTTCCATTAATAATATTTTCTTGTATTCTATTAAATACTTCCCATAACCCCATTCCTTCATCTTCTTTACGTTGAGATTCTAATACATTAGTAATTGCAACATCATTAAATGTATTATCTGTTCCTTCAACTCTAATATCAAGTAATGATTTTGCTAATTCTAATACTTGCTCTCCTTCTAATTCTGTTTCTTTCATTTTATTCATAGAATCAACAGTTAATGGTAATTTTTCAACCATTTCTTTAATCATTACCTGTAGATCTTCAAATGTATAACCCATATGACGCATTTTAACATCTTCAAATTCAGTATCTGCAATAACTAACCCATTTTCACAAATCATTCTAAATAACCCAGCTGTAAATGTAAAAGCATTTTTACCATCATGAGAATTTGTTAGTAATATTTGTGGAAAAACTGTGTCACCATCTTCTCCATTAATTACAATATCATCATTTCTAAAAACTAATAAATGTTTTTGAAATCCTTTTGTATGTTTAGTTCTAGCTTTAACTTCTTTAGCTTCAACAACTCCCCAACCTAATGAATCCATATCATCAATAACTTTTTCTGTTGGAATATGAGTATATTTATCTGAAACCTCATCTGAAGGTATAGTAGTAAATACTGAAGGAGCTGCATTATTAATTACCTCTTTACTCATAAATTTTGCTGATTGTAAATTTTCTGTGTTGATCATAACTTTTATTTTTTATTTTGTTTTCCGGCTTCGCGCCTTATTTACCCCGTAAATATACGAAAGCTCTTCCGGGTATCCAAGCTTCCTGTGCATTACTTTTAATTTATTTTTAAATCTTCTTGCATTTTGTCTATTGACTTTATTGCTAATTTAAAAGTAGTATTATCCATTTTAGCATATGCTTCAAATGTACCTGCTAAGGCAGGATATTGGTTTTCATATTTTTTATTTGTACCTTCTATGTCATTACCATCTAATCTAAATTGTAAATTTTTTTTAAGGTATTTTAAGTCTATTTTAAGACTTGTAATTACATTTATTAATTCATTTTTTGTCATAATTTTTATTTGCTTAATAGTGAAGGTGAAACTGTAAGTAATGAATTATTATCTCTATCTCTAACTTTAATATTTTTATTATTAATTTTTAAAATTTCAAATGTTCTAGTATTAGCTATTTTTTTATGGTTGATAAATACTACATCTCCAACTTGAA
>Ga0209634_1000566_pt1 | contig 28840 bp, 44 predicted proteins | sample LinPmetageLP40_FD_184043 | JGI IMG/M metagenome (GOLD analysis project Ga0209634, IMG submission 184043) | Marine viral communities from the Pacific Ocean - LP-40 (SPAdes) (version 2) | ecosystem: Environmental > Aquatic > Marine > Oceanic | place: Pacific Ocean | collected 2010-08-26 | reverse complement strand
TGTGGAGAACATTGGCATCCAAATATCTTTACAATCTTAGTAGGTGGACTTGGATTAACTCCTGCTTTTAATTATATTTATTTCAAATTAAAAAGTTATAATGATAAAGGTTAGTCACGAAACCCCCTTATGTTTATTAGAAGATAGTCGTCATTTTAATGACTATGATTATGCACTTCCTCATTTATTTGATCAAGAAAAAGATTATCTAGAATATTTTCGCAATGCAAAAGCACAAGGGAGATATATTATAATGGATAACTCCCTTCATGAATTAGGTAAGGCATATGATACTGATCGTTTATTACACTGGGTTAATGAATTAGCCCCAGATGAGTTTATTGTTCCTGATGTATGGGAACAACGAGATGCTTCAGTAGTAAATGCTCGTAAATGGTCTCAAACTATACTTCCTGAAAATACTACTAAAGTAGCAGTAGTTCAAGCACAAACTATTCATGAAGCTGCAACTTGTTATCAAACATATAAAGATTTAGGATATAGAAAAATAGCATTTTCATATGGTGCTTCTTATTATAATGATGTAGTTCCTCATCCAAATAAAGATATTGGTAAAGCTTTAGGACGACTTTCAGTAATTTCAGCTTTATACAAAACTAAAGTTATTTCTCAAAATGATAGGATTCATTTATTAGGGTGTGCTGTACCACAAGAATTTGGTTGGTATAAAGGATTTGATTGTATTGAATCAATTGACACTTCAAACCCTGTAATGGCTGCTTTAGAAGGTATTAAGTATACTAATTCTGGTCTAAACAAAAAACCAAAAGCAAATATAAACGATTACTTTTTTATGCTAAGTAGTGAAGTAGATTATGATTGTTTAATACATAATGTTTCTAAATTTGGTGAAATTAATGATCTTTAAATTATGAAAACTGAATATAAAAACGGAAAATTAATTATTCCTATAGAAAAGGGAGATACTATGTTAACTGGAAGGTTTAGAAATAAACCTATTAAAGTTGAAAAAGTAGAAATAGATGATTTAGGACAACCTACAGTAAATGGAAGTCCTATTTTAAAATTTAGATTACCAAAATTAATGTAAAAGCGTTTGCCTATACGCTTAAAATACCTGGCTTATAAAATGCAATTAAAAATGATTTTTGAACAAGGAAAACACGTAGTAGTATCACTTTCAGGTGGTATGGACAGCTCAACACTATTACTTAAAGCACTAGATGAGTATGAAACAGTAACAGCTTTATCTTTTGACTATGGTCAAAAACATAGAGTAGAGTTAGAAAGAGCTCAATCATTAGTAGATTATTTAACTAGTAAAGGTTATAAAATAACTTATAGACAAATTAAACTAGATGGGTTAGTTGATTTACTTAATTCAGCTTTAGTTGAAGGTGGGGATGAAGTACCTGAGGGTCATTATGCTGAAGATAATATGAAAGCAACAGTTGTTCCCAATAGAAATAAAATATTTGCTTCAATAACTCAGGCAGTTGCTTTATCAATAGCAACTACTAAAAAAGAAATTACTAATATTGCTTTAGGAATTCATGCAGGTGACCATGCAATTTATCCTGACTGTCGTCAAGAATTTAGAGATGCAGATGATGCTGCTTTTAGATTAGGTAATTGGGATAGTGAGCTAGTAGATTACTGGACGCCTTATCTTGAAGGAGATAAGTTTACAATTTTACAAGATGGAGAAAGTCTCTGTCAAAAATTAAATATTGACTTTAATGAAGTTTATAAAAGAACTAATACAAGCTATAAGCCTTATCCTAGTGGTAATAGTGATTATAAGTCTGCAAGTAGTGTGGAGCGTGTTGAGGCCTTTATTAATCTTGGGAAGCCTGACCCTATACAATATGAAGATGATGAAGGCTTGGCTTCTTGGGAAAAAGTTCAAACACACGTATCTAAAATCCTAGCAGAACATGAGTGATAGAGAAATTATGGATGCTAAATTTAGCACCCTCAAAAGTAACAAAGCACCTGAACATTTATTTGGAAAGGATATTAATAAAATGCCTAATCAAAAATGGCACCAAATTATCTCATTTATTAAATCAGGAATTCGCATTCTAGGATATGTATTAATACCATACAGCTTGCCAATTGCTGCTTTGGTTCTTATATTTAGCGAAATAATTGGTATTATAGAAGAATTAGTATAAATTAAAAATTAAATCATGAAACAATTACTTTATTTTAGTGCTCCTTGGTGTGCACCATGTAAATCTTTTGGACCTACTATGGATAAAATAGCAAGTGGAGGTATCCCTGTATCTAAAATTAATATAGATTATGATGCAACAGCACCTGCAAAGTATAGTATTAAAAGTGTACCTACAGTAGTATTAATTCAAAATGGACAAGAAGTTAAACGATTTGTAGGAGTAAAGCCTTATCAAGAAGTAATAAATTTTTATAATGGGTAGATTTCAATCAAGTAAAGTATTTGATGGATTTTCTACTGTATTTCGTCAATGGAAAGCAGAAACAACACATTGTAGATTTTTACATGGTTATGGAATTTCATTTAAAGTATATTTTGAAGGTGATTTAGATCATAGAAATTGGGTTTGGGATTTTGGTGGTATGAAACGTGCTAAAACTCAAATTGATGGTATGTCTCCTAAAGCATGGATGGACTATATGTTTGATCATACTTTAATTTGTGCTGAAGATGATCCTGCTTTACCAAAATGGGAAAAGTTAGAGGAAGAAGGTATAATCCAATTAAGAGTTATTGAAGCTACGGGGGCAGAAAAATTTGCTGAGTATATTTTTAATAAAATTAATAATTTTGTTCTAGAAGAAACTGAAGGTAGGGTAAAAGTTACTAAGGTTAAATTTGCTGAACATGGTAAAAACGCTGCTTATTATGTCGCTTGATCCTAAACTTTGGAAAAAAACATCTCCTTTAGGCCGTATTGAAGATTACGATAAGGTACTTCCTATATTAGAAGTTTATCGTTGTGTACAATCTGAAGGTAGTCGATTTGGTCGTCCAACAATTGCTGTAAGAACTACAGGTTGTACTCACCGTTGTTATTTTGGTGAAGGTGGTTGGTGTGACAGTTGGTATACTTCAGTACACCCAGAAAAAGGTACATTTACATTTAATGACATTATTAAAATTTATGATGAGAATCCTCATATTAAAGAAATGATGTTAACAGGAGGTAGTCCAACTATGCATCCTAAATTAGTAAATGAAATAACCCATTTTGCTCATGAAAGAGGTATCCTTATTACTATTGAAACTGAAGGAAGTCATTTTCTTGAAACTGATTATCCAATAGGTCTTCTTTCAATCTCACCTAAGTTTAGTAATAGTGTCCCCGTTGTAGGAGCTATTACCCCAAATGGATCAGTTACAAATGAAAAGATGGTTAAAACACATAATCGTCTTCGTCTTAATACTGAAGCTATTAAAACTAGTATTGGTTATCATGCTGATTATCATTATAAACCTGTTTGGGATGGTACTGATGAAGGTCTTGCTGAAATTGAAGCTTATAGACAAGAGCTTAATGTTCCTAAAAATAAAACATTTATAATGCCAGCTGGTGATACTAGAGAAACTTTAGTTAAAATGTATCCTTTAATATTTGATATGTGTGCTGAAAAGGGATATAACATGACTGGTAGAGATCATATTATAGCTTTTGATACTAAAAGAGGTGTATAATGCCTGAAGATTATTTAGCTAAATTATGGAATCTATGGATGGAAGGTACTTTATCTCCATTTGAAATTACTCAAAAAGTAGGTTCTTATGGATATAGGGTATCTGTACTTTCTAAACAAAATATTATAGTAGAAAAGGAAAATGAAAAATTTGAATATCGATATTTAGGATGAACGAGAAAAAAAATATTATAAATCATCTAATTCAAACTCATAATTTTACAAAGTATTTAGAAATTGGAGTAGATGACCCTGAAGTTAACTTTAAATTAATTAATTGTCCTACCAAACACTCAGTTGATCCCTGTATTGAGTTTGATGCTTTTGTAGATTATAAGTACCCTTCAGATGAGTTTTTCTTTAAATTAGAAAATGGCCAATTAAATCTCCCCCCAGATTATAAGTGGGATATAGTATTTATAGATGGATTACATATTTCTACTCAAGTAGAAAGAGATTTTAATAATGCTTTCAACCATTTATCTGAAAACGGATTTATTTTAATTCATGATGCTAATCCTCCTACTTTATGGCATGCTAGAGAAGATTATATTGTTGAGGGTTTAAGAAAACCTTGGAATGGTACAGTTTGGAAAGCTATTTATAAACTTAATGCACTAAGATCGGATTTAATACTTCACACAGTTGGAGGTATGGGAGCTACTTTTGATAGAATTGAAGATGGGATTTGTGATTTAGATTGGGGTTTAGCTGTGATTCATAGGGGAAATCAAGAATGTTGTGAATTTGATAATCCTTTTTATGAATATCGAAAGTTTGAAGAAAATAGAAAAAGATATTTAAATACCATTAATTTAGAAGAATTTTATCAAATATATAAGTAAACATGGAAACATTATTCAATCGTAAGTCTATTGATTTTAAAACAAAAATTTTAGGAAAACAAATTTCGGCTGAACATAATGGTGACAAAACCCCGGTAGTAATGGTTGGGTTACTTAATGGGTGTTTTGCGTTTTACAGCGATTTAGTACGATCAATGTCGATTGACGTGGAATGTGATTTTATGCGCGTTAAATCGTATATTTCAAAAAATAAACAAGGTGATATTCAAATTACAAAAGATTTAGAAACACCAATTAAGGGTAAGCATGTTTATATTGTTGATGATATTTACGATTCTGGTAATACAATGGCAGCAGTACTGGAGTATTTAGAAGTTAAACACCCAGAATCAATTACAATAGTAACTTTAATTAAACGTAAAACTTCCCCCACACCCCCAGTTCAACAACATCATGCTTTTATAATAGATGATGAATGGGTAGTTGGTTATGGGATGGATGATGATAAAGGACATTGTCGAAATTATTCACAGATTTACGCTTTATAATTTGGCTTTAATCAAATTAGTTATTATATTTACCCAAAATAAGTTATAATACATGGAAAACAAACGAAGAAAAATCCACGAAGAATTAGAAGTGGTACAAGAAGGTTTTGCTAATGGAGTAGCTCCTGGTTTCCCATTTAATAAGGATCAAAAACAAGAAATGATTGACCAAGCAACTATGGCCTATGGTCAATTTTTAGATGCCCTAAAATGTGATTGGAGAAATGATCCAAATTCAATGGAAACTCCTCGTCGTGTAGCTAAAGCATATGTAAATGATTTATGGTCAGGACGCTATACAGCAATGTCCCCTATTACTTCATTCCCTTCAGATGGTTATGATGGAGTAGTTATTGAAAGAAATATCCCATTAACATCTATGTGCTCACATCACCATCAAACAATTGGAGGTGTAGTTCATATTGGTTACATTGCAGGTGAAGATGGTCAAGTAATTGGTTTATCTAAATTAAATAGAATTGTAGAATTATTTGGTCGTAGAGGTGCTATCCAAGAACAATTAACATCAGCAATACACAATGCTGTATCTAAAATCACAGAAGGTAATTTAGGTGTAATTGTTACTATTGTAGGTACTCATAACTGTGTTTCTTGTAGAGGTGTTAAACATCAAGGAGCAGCAATGGTTACCACTAAAGCTTCAGGTGCTTTTAGAGAAGATACAAATAATGCTCGTAAAGAGTTTTTTGATAGTTTAAAAATTAATAACGGAGGACATAACATTTAATTATGGATTTTAAAGAAGAAATAGCATTAGAACTAATTAAGGGATTAGGTATCCTTAATTCACTTAGGGATAGAGATCAACTAAGTATGACTCCAGAATCAGAATGGGCTGATTTAATGGCAGATAAAATTGTAGCTAAGTTTAAAGGAGAGTATGTCCCATTTGTGAGTGAGGTAGAAGAATTTAACGCCACAATGGGGAAACCTAATAATTATGAACCTACAATACCTGAAAACACTAAAGAATGGATGTTTGTTTACGACTTCATTCTCGAAGAACTTGAAGAATACAAAGCTGCCTGTGAAGCAGGTGATATTGTTGAGGTGCTTGATGCTTTATGTGACATTGCCTACGTTTCGATTGGTAACGGAGCTATGCTTCATGGTCTTAAAGATAAATTATGGGATGCCTATCAAGAAGTCCAAGGGAGTAATATGTCAAAGGCTTGCAATAACGAAAAGGAGGCACAAGAGACGGTGGAAAGACGTTCCAAAGAACAAAATGAACCTTGTCACTACGAGAAGGTTGGAAGGTATTATATTGTCTATAGATCCCGAGATAAAAAAGTAATGAAAAATATTAATTATTATAGACCTGATTTAAAACAGTTTTTTACTGAATCGGATAAACAAGCATTTTTTACCCATTTTAACCATCATCCCTCAGCTGCAAAACAAATCAAATGAGTTATAAAAAGTGTTATCAGGGTAAAAAATTAGGACCCAATCATTATGAAATGCACTTATGGGAAGATGATGGAAAACATCAAGTTGTAGGTTATAAAGATAAAGCTTATGTTGAGTGTAGTAAAGATCAAGCTACACATAGAGGATTAAAAGGTGAATTTGTTAAACCTATAATAGACTGGAAATTCTCTAAAAACCCAGAATATTCATCTGATAATACTTTAGGTTTACATTTTCAAGATATGCCTCCATATCAAAAATTTCTTATTGACAGATATGGGATTAACGATGAACCTTCTACTACACATAAAGAAATATTTTTTGATATAGAGTGTGAAATGGGAGGAGCTCTTACCGAAGAATACATTGAATCAGCTCCAAAACCTATTACTTCTATTGCTTGGTATGATAAACAAGTAGATGAATGGGGTATCTTAATTTTAGATAAACAACAACAACTTAATCATACTAAAGCTAAAAATAAAGAAATTATACCCTGTTCTACTGAATTAGAATTATTAAAAAAGTTTGTAGCTAAATTTAAAGAACTTAATCCTGATATTATTGTAGGTTGGAACAGTGATTATTTTGATATTCCCTATTTATACTATAGAATTTACTCAGTTGTAAGTAAACGAGCTGCTAATAGTTTATCTCCTTTAGGTATAGTTAAAGCTAAAAGAGATACTAAATATTGGTGGAAAAAAGATCAATATGTAGATATTATAGGTGTTGAGTCTCTTGATTATATGAGATTACATAAGAAATTTAGTTTTAGAGATGAGCCATCTTATAAATTAGATGTTATTGGAGAAAAATACACAGGCTTAAATAAAATTGAGTATGATGGTAATTTAGATAAGTTATTTGAAGATGACATTTATAAATTTATTCAATATAATTTCCGTGATGTTGAAATTTTAAAATTATTAGACGAAAAATTAGAATACTTAGCTTTAACTAAAAATTTATCTCATAAAGGAAAACATAATTATAGTGAAGTTTATGCTAACACTAGAACCCAAGATGGAGCCATTTCAGCTTATTTATTAAGTCAAGGTATTGCACCTCCTGCTAAAGATGTTAATCCTATTCATAAAAAGAATTATGCTGGAGGTTATTTATTTTGCCCTACTGCAGGTATCTTTAATTATATGTTTGATGAAGATTTAACTTCATTGTATCCATCTATTATTATGTCTTTAAACATTGGTAAAGAAACATTAGTAGGACGGATTAAAATTTCTGATGAAAAGGTAGTAGTTGAAGGTAAAGAAATTTTTAATTGTAGGTATGCTTTAAATGATTTAGAAAAAATGGATCCTACTATAGAATTAACTATTGAAAACCCACAACGAAAAATAGCTCAAATGACAGTTTCTAAAATAATTAAACTAATTAAAGAAGAAAACTTAGCCATATCAGCTAATGGTGTAATGTATAGAACTGATTTTGACTCAGTATTAAAAACAATTCTTTCTAAATGGTTTGATGAAAGAGTTATATATAAAAATAAAATGAAAGAAGCCTATACAGCTGGTAATAAAGCTTTAGGTGAACAAATGCACTTAAAACAACATACAATGAAAATTTTGTTAAATAGCTTGTATGGTGCAACTGCTCTTGGTAGTTTTAGATATGGCAATGTGATTTTAAGTGAAAGTATTACACTTACAGGACAACGAATTATTCAAGAATCAGCATTATTTGCTAATTCACATATGAATAAAGTAATGAGAGACGAAATAACCTTATGAAAAGTCTTTATGATATAGGTTATAACCTATCAGATAAAATTATCTATCACAGATATGATAGATTTTACCCTTTATTTTTAGAACCCTTACGTGACCAAGAATTTAATATGTTAGAAATTGGAGTTGCGGGGGGAGAGTCTTTACAAATATGGGAAGAATATTTCCCAAAAGCACATCTTTACGGTGTAGATAAGAATTATGACGCCTATAAATTATCTAGTGAAAGATTTAATCTACACCAATTTGATCAAAGTAACCCTAGTGATTTACAAGAAATAGTAAATACTCTTCCTAAATGTAAGCTTATTATAGATGATGGATCCCATCACCCTTATCATCAATTTATTACTTTTACAAAATTATTCCAAAACCTATTAGAACCCGGTGGTGTGTATATAGTTGAAGATATTGAATGTAATTGGTGGAAGCACGATTCTGATGTATATGGGTATGAAATAGGACATTTTAATATTTTGGATTATTTTAAAAATACTTTGGATCAAATTAATAGTGAATTTAGTAATAAACAAAACCCTTTAAATATATCTACAGTTACATTTGCTCATAATTGTATCATTATTACTAAGCAAACCCCTAAAGAAACTGAGATTAATAATAGACCTTATAGATTTAAATCAGAAACACAAACACAATTATGATTACAAAACAAGCAATTAGAAAAGGAGTTGAAGTTCAATGTAACGGAAAAACTTTAACCAAAGAGCAAATTATTTCTAAAGGAGAAAATTGGAGTGAACAAACCGAAAATTTCTTTAGAAAAATGTTAAAACAAGGAGGAAAATTTAGCCTTAAAGGTGACCAATTTGAAATATCCACTCCTGATTTACTTTTAAATAATAAAGGTGAAGTTGAATCTGTATTTAAAGAAGACGAAGACGAAGAATGAAACCATTAGAGCCCACACCTAATTTTATTTGTAACAAAGAAGATACAAACTACTGTGTTTATGTTGATACAGACTCTAATTATTATAATGCTGAGCCCATGCTTAGATATCTCTATCCTAATTTTGATAATATGTCAGAAGAAGAAAGAGATGAAGCACTTGAAAAAATTGCCCTTAAATATCAGGATTTAATTACTAAATCTTATAATACACTAGCATTTGAGGCATTTAATATTCAAGATCATAGATTTGATATGAAAACTGAATGTATGATTCGTGCTGGTTACTTTAGAGCTCCTCGTAGATATGCTCAATGGATTACTAAAAAAGAAGGTGTTCCAACTGATGATTTAGATATTAAGGGATTAGAATTTATGAAAGCTAACTTTCCACAAATATTTAGTGATTTCTTTAAAGATGTTTTACAAAAAGTTATTAAAGGTACCCAACAAAAAGAAATTGATGAGATGTTAAAATCATTTAGAGCTAAAGTATTGGCTGATGATATGGATCTTACTGTGTTAGGTAATCCTACTCGTGTAAAAACTCTAGATAAATATTTAGCTTCTACACCTCGTCCTGGAGAAATGTTTTCTATAATAGCTCAAGGTGCACCTGCTCCTGTAAAAGCAGCTATTAAATATAATGATTTACTTACATTTTGGAAGTTAGATAAACAACATTCTAAAATTGTCCAAGGTGATAAAGTTAAATGGATATATTTAAAAGATAATCCATACAGAATAGATGCCTTAGCATTTCTTGATTTTGATATGCCAGATAAAATTCGTATATTACTATCACAGTATGCAGATAAAAATAAATCATTTGAAACCATTTTAGAAAGTAAGTTAACTGGGTTTTATAATGATTTAGGTTGGGATTTAAATATGAACCCTTATAGAAATATGTTTTTTAATTTTTAGTTATGATAAATAAGAACGAGTTACAGTCAACAATTGGTAAATACCATCTAAACGGATTAATTGAATCGGTTAAATGGACTATCGCAGATAACGCATTAACTGTCGATTTCCAATCCCCATATAAAGATATGATTGGACGCGTTTACCACGCATCATTCCCGCTAAAAGACGCAGAAATTGCGATATACGATACATCAAAATTAAGTAAATTATTAGGCATTACTAGTGGTGAAGTATTCATTAATTTAACTAAACCAGAGCAAGCTAAAATCTATGATAAATTAGTTATATCAGACTCAACTTATACTCTTAATTACACTCTTAGTGAATTACTTTTAATTCAAAAAGTAGGTACAGTAGAGGATCCTGATAATTATAAAATAGTTACACAACTAGATACTGAAAGTATAAGTGCTCTAATTAAAGCACATAATGCACTTGAAAGTGATAATGTAATTGTTTTAATTGATAGGGATTTAGATGGTCAAGATGTTTTGGTAATGTCATTTGGTGATGATCTTAAACATACTAATAAAATAGACTTTCAAATTCCTTTTACTACTTTAACAAATATTAAATATGGAACTCGTATTCCATTTGATTCTAAAATGATTAAAAATATATTAAATAATAATAAAGATGCTACAAAAGCTACTATGAAAATTAGCTCTGAAGGTTTAATGAAATTTGAATTTGAAGGTGATAATTGGAATAGTTTTTATTATGTTGTGCGGAAAGCAAATATTTAATATACGTATACACGAATATAAAATTGCGGAGCTAGGGCACGCTTGTTATGTTCATAATTAAATTAACCGAGAGCTTCGGCCTCACAAATAAAATGATATGAGTACATTATTCGATGAACGCACACCGTTCGATTTATTATTTCGTAATCTGTTCAAAGCAGATTCAGGATTTCAACCTACAACGTTTGAAACCAAACAACCCCACCCACTAGATATTTATTATGACGATGAAGGACTTCATTTTGAAGTTGCCTGTACTGGTCTAACTAAAAAAGATATTCAACTTGAAATTGATGGAGATCTTTTACAAATTATCTATGAAAAACCAAGTGAAGAAGAAGATTTTAGCAATTATGTCTATAAAGGATTAGCTAAAAGATCTTTTAATTTAGGCTATAAAGTAGCAGCTAAATTTGAACTTGAAAAATTAGAAGCAGAAATGAAAGATGGTTTACTCCATTTATTTATCCCAACTGCTGAATCTAAAAAACCAAAGTCAATTAAAATAAAATAAAAGTTTTGTAAAAAAGCGTGTCCTAGCGCGATTTTATTCGTATATTTACGGTATAATAATAAATAAACAGTTATGGCTAAACCTAGCAAATCAAATTTAAGATTTATCAAAGATCCACAATTAAATCCTTATTACATTCAATTGGATGAATATTGTTACATTGCCCAAAAATCCACATTTTCAGATGCTGGGCATGAATATCAAAATACTATTGGTCATTATACTTCTTTAGGACTCTGTCTTGAAGCAATTGCTCGTGATGACGCTAAATCTAAAAGTTATAACTCACTAAAAGAGTTTGTAGAACGCTTTGAAGCTAAATGTCGTGAAATTAAAAATCTAATTAAACTATAATAAACTATGAAAATTGAAGCATTATACAATGCCATCATTGTAAAACCTGTAGACGTAGAAGAAACTCGTTACGGTAACATTGTTGTACCTGATTTAGGTAATGACACAAATAAAACAGCTGAAGTAGTAGGTGTAGGCCCAGGTCACACTATCTTTGGAGGTAGTTTTTTAGCAACCCAACTTACAGAAGGAGATATTGTAGTTCTTCCTACTATGGGATTTACTAAATTCGAATATGAAGGTCAAGAATATTGGATTGGTAAAGAAAATGAAGTTTTAGCAAAAATAAATAAATAAATAAAAATGAGTAAAATAATCGAATTTGGTCCTGATGCACGTAAACAACTAGTCACAGGTATTGATAAGTTAGCAGATGCTGTAGTTGCAACTTTAGGTCCTAATGGACGTAATGTAGTTATTTCAAACGGAGGCATACCTCAATCTACTAAAGATGGAGTTACAGTTGCTAAAAGCATTTCTTTAAGTGACAATGTAGAAGAAGCAGGAGCTTCAATGGTAAAACAAGCAGCTATAAAAACTGCAGATGTTGCTGGTGATGGTACTACTACAGCAACTTTATTAGCTCGTGAAATGGTAAAAGCAGGTTTATCTCATCTTAATAATGGAGATAATGCTGTTGAAATCAAGCGTGGGATTGATAAAGCTGTTAAAGAAGTAGTAGAAGAGTTACGTACTAAAACTTCACAAGACATTACAGAAGAAACTCAATTAGAGCAGGTAGCTACTATATCTGCTAATAATGATGTAGAAATAGGTAAACTTATAGCTACTTCAATGAATAAAGTAGGTCGTGAAGGAGTTGTTACAATTGAAGAATCTAAATCAGGAGAAACTTATCTAGAAACAGTTGAAGGAATTCAATTCCAACGTGGTTTTAAATCTCCATATTTTGTAACTAATAATTCTACAATGTCAGCTGTATTAGATAAATCTTATATTCTAATTGCTGATGAACGTTTTACTAATGTAAAAGATCTACTTCCTATATTAGAAGCTGTATCTGGAACTGGTCGTCCTCTTCTTATCATTGCTGAAGATATTGATAATGAAGCACTCGCAACTCTTGTTGTAAATAAGATGCGTGGAACATTAGCAGTGTGTGCTGTTAAAGCTCCTGATTTTGGAGATCGTCGTACACTCATTCTTGAAGATATAGCTACTTTAACTGGTGGTGAGGTATATTCAAAAGAAAAAGGTATGAAGCTTGAAAAATTCTCATGGGATTGGTTTGGTGAGTCACGTACAGTTACTGTAACTAAAGAACAAACTACAATTGTAGATGGAAAAGGAGAAGCAGAACAAATTGAAGCACGTATTAAAGCATTACAACAACAAATTGAACAAGCAACAACACCTTTTGAAGTTGAAAAGCTTCAAGAAAGGCTCTCGAAATTTGTTGGAGGAGTAGCAATAATCCATGTTGGTGGAAATACTGAAACTGAAATGAGAGAAAAGAAAGATCGTGTAGACGATGCTCTTAATGCAACAAAAGCAGCAATTGAAGAAGGTATTGTTGCTGGTGGAGGTGCAGCTTTAATTTATGCTCGTGAAGCTATTACTAGAGATAATGTTGGTGCTCAACTTGTATATAAAGCTTGTGGTCGCCCATTTGAACAAATTTTAACTAATGCTGGTTATGATTTATCATCTGCTAAAATCCTTAGTTTAGAAGTTGCTAAAAGTATAATTACTGGACCTTGGCATGGTTACAATTTAAAAACTGAAATAGTTGAAAATTTAAGAGATGCTGGAATTATTGATCCAACAAAAGTAACTCGTACTGCAATTGAAAGTGCAGCTTCAGTAGCTGGAACTATTCTATTAACTGAATGTGTTGTAGTTGATGATCCTGATTCAAAAGATGAAGCAGATCCTATGGCTGGAATGATGAATGGTATGAACGGTATGATGTAATGAAGGAACAACAAGAATTCCTAGAATTAATAGCAACAAGAGTTCCCCCTGGTGATCGTTGGTCACTAGAGGGGGACCAAGTTGTCCATAAATCTATTACAGAAGCTTTAGAAGCGTGGTTCGCAAAAACTGGTGAAAAGGCTCAATTTAGACTTGCTCCTATAGAAGGAAAATTGTATGTTATACGTACTGAAGAGGTAGAAATTAAAGTTGCCCCTCCTAAGAAATTTAATATCTATGGTGATTACTAAAGATCATACATTACTGGTTGAAAAATATCGTTCTAAAACATTAGATAATTATGTTGGAAATGAACATATTAAAAAAACCATTAAACAATATATATCTCAAAATGACATCCAAAACCTCATTTTTTATGGTCCTGCGGGAACGGGTAAAACCACTCTGGCAAAACTTATCGTTAATAACCTTGATTGTGATCATATTTATATTAATGCCTCTGATGAACGTGGTATCGAAACTATCAGAGATAAAGTCTCGGGATTCGCATCTTCAGCATCCTTCAAACCGCTTAAAGTAGTTATATTAGATGAAGCTGATTTTTTAACAATTCAAGCACAAGCTTCACTTCGTAATGTAATTGAAACATTTTCTCGTAGTACACGTTTTATTATGACCTGTAACTATGTTGAACGTATTATTGATCCATTACAGTCACGTTGTCAAGTGCTTAAAATTATACCTCCATCGAAAGTAGATGTTGCTAAACATATTGCTTGGATTTTAGGAGAAGAAAATATTAGCTTTGTAATAGGAGATATTAAAACAATTACTAATCAATTCTACCCAGATTTACGTAAATGCCTTAATACCGTCCAACTATCAACCCAAGATAATCTATTAACAATAGATAAATCAGTACTTGTGTCATCAAATTATATGGCTCAAATATTAAAAGAATTAAGTAATGCTAAACCTAAATGGCGTGAGATTCGTCAGATTATTGCTAACGCAAATGTTAGTGATTTTGAAGAGCTTTACCGTTATCTTTATGATAACGCTCATGTATATGCAAGTAGTAAGGAAGGAATGGTGGCAATTTATATTAACGAATATAGTTACCAATCCAACTTCCGTATTGATAAAGAAATCAACTGTATGGCACTCATACAGAAATTAATCGAATTAAAATAATATGAATTATCAAACCTTAGTATTTGGAGATAGACATTTTAAATTAATTCGAACTTTGCAAGAAACACCTAAGTTTTCAAAGGGCATTCCTGATCTTAAATTACTTTGGAATTGCGATACAGTTTTAAAGAAAAATGGAATGCTTTATTTTTGTAGAGCAATAGAAAATATAGAATATGAAGAACTTTCTTAAATTTACCATTATTTGGATTAGCCAAAATTTAGCCGTACCTTTTTGGATGGTTGGTCATATTCATTTAATGACTACAATTTATGAAGACATACATGAGATCTTGGCCAGCTTAGGTATGAATATAATAGTATTAATTGGCTTTATTTTAGATTATAAACAAAACAAAAATTAAAATGGCAAAACAACCTCAAATGAATGTTGATTTAAACAACACCGAATCTGTAGAACATAAGAATGGTAAGATTTGGACTCAGGGATTTATTATTAGAAAAGTTTCAAAATTTGTAGCTGGAACAGATGAAGATGCTATGATGCCAATTCCAATCTTTTATGATTCTGTTAGCGGAGAAATTTTACAAGCAACCCTACCAAAAGAATTAAGAGATGACCAACCCAAAAAACCTCTTCGAGTGGTTGACTGAGATAACAGTTAATAAAACTCCTATTGCAGAAATTTCGGAAGAATCATGGGATAAATTTAATTCTTACATGATACATAGATACGTATCGATGGATATAAATTACATAGATATTGTAAATTATGTTCAAAAAGTTAACCCACAAAGTAAGAAACAAATTTATTCCATCTATAAAGAAATGATTCCAAAGAAAAAAGTCTGGTTAAAGTATATTAAAAACGAAAATAAAAAAAATTATCAAGAATTAGCTGAATATATTGCTGATTATTATGAATGCTCCTTAGGTGAAGCGGATCATTATATTGATATTTTAGGTATTAGTGTTAGAAGTATTCTTTGGAAAATGGGGGTTGAAGAAGCTGAAACTGAAAAATTAATTCAAAAAGCAAAGTTATGAGTACCTTAAGAGATATGCTTTATACATCAGCTCATGCTGATAGAGCTAAAGCACTTTTAACCTTAGATCTATTAGAAAACCATCAATCAGGTATTGGTGATCATTCCACAGATGATTTTTATAAAAATGCTGAAGAAGCTCTTGCTATGTTAGTAGAAGCTGATGATCGTTTAGAAGCAATTGAAAAATATTTAAATAATAAACAAGTTATATAAAATGTCAAAAAAATTAGGTTCTAATATTAAAGCAAGTGAAGTTATTAAAAAAGAGTATCCTCATATTTACGATGGTTATATGGCTATCGTGGAAGAGCAGTTGGAGTTATTCAGCAAAAAACATTTGGACTACGGTATGGCTAATATTAGCGCTGGTACTCTACTTGCTACTGAAGAAGAGAGGTCTTTTGCTCTCACAGGACTTTGGTATAGAATAAGTGATAAAATTAGTAGATGGAAAAATCTATTAATTAGTAATAGAGCTGTTAATAATGAACCCTTAACAGACACATACCAGGATATTGTAAATTATGGGATTATTGCTCAATTAGTTGAGCGAGGTTTATGGAAAAAATAAACTGTGAAAAAGGTTTACAGCATAACAGACGAATTTGAAACTCAATTAGCCCAATATACAGGAGCTAAATATGTTGTTGCTCTAGACAGTATGTCTAATGGTTTATTTCTTTCTTTATATTACGAACATCATGTGATGAATCGTACAAATAATATAATTACAATACCTTCTAGAACTTACCCATCAGTTCCATGTGAAATTATCCATGCTGGTTTAAAAGTAGGTTGGAAAATGATTAATGGGAAAACATTAACAGGAGCTTATCAGTTAGAAGGTTCTAATGTATGGGATTCTGCTTTAACATTCACAGCAGATATGTACAAACCTAAAACTCATATGTGCATTTCATTTACAGGTCCCTATAAACATTTTAAATTAAGTAAAGGTGGAGCTATTTTAACTGATAGTCATGCTGCTTATTTATGGTTCAGACGAGCCCGATTTTCAGGTAGACGTGAATGTTCATACCATGATGATAATTTAGATATGTTAGGTTGGAATTTCTATATGATGCCAGAGTTAGCAGCTAGAGGTTTATTACTTATGGATCAATTTTATGGTAATGATGGTAATAAAAAACATAATAAAGATTTAACATTACCTTACCCTGATTTATCTAAATTTGAAATATATAATAAGTGAAAAATGTAGTTTTAATAGGAGGAGGTAATCAAGCTCACTATACTATAGATATTATAGAAAAAGAAAATAAATATAATATTATAGGTATTATAGATTCTATACATGAAATAGGGAGTAATAGGTTTGGTTATCCTGTAATAGGAAGACAAGAAAATATAGGTATCTTAATTAAACAATTTAATATTGAAGGAGGTATTATCTCAATTGGGGATAATTGGGGAAGATATTATGTTTATAATCAAATTAAAACATTATCTCCTAACTTCCATTTTTTCAATGCAATCCATCCTTCAGTAATTATAGGAAAAGATGTTGAAATTGGTAAAGGAATAGTAGCAATGGCTGGTTGTTTTTTTAATCCAAAATCTAAAATAGGTAATTTTACCTTTTTTGCAACTGGAGCTCAAATTGAACATGATTGTATTATTGAAGACTTTGCTAGCATCTCAGCAGGATCTGTTATGGGGGGTTATGTTAGAATTAGTAATTATGCTGCTATTACTTTAGGAGTAACTATTGTAGATAGACTTACTATAGGTAAAAATAGTGTAATAGGTTCTGGAAGTCTAGTAACTAAAGACATTCCTGATAATGTTTTAGCTTATGGTAGTCCCTGTAAGATTATTAAAACCCGAAAAGAAGGAGAAAAATTTTTAAAATGACTCAACAAGATGTTTTAGATTTAAAAAATAAGGGCTATGTTATTCTTAGAAATAAAGTATCCCAAGAATGGATAAATAAATTATCTGTTGGGATTAATAATGCTTTTATTGAACATAGAAAAACTCAAATTCAAAATAATAATGATATTACTATAGGTGGGGTAGCACTCCATGCTTTATTAAGTGATAATATTTTTATAGATTTTTTAGATTTTTTAATTAAAGAAAATTTTATTAAAGATTTAGAAGATTATTATTTTAAAAGTAATTGCATTTTAAATTCATTTAGTGCTTTAAATAATATACCTCATCAATCAAATTTTTCTTCATTTATACATAGAGACTTAAGATTTTATTCCCATAATCTTCCAACTATGGTAAATTGTCTTTTAATGGTTGATGATTTTACAACTGAAAATGGAGGAACTTATCTATTACCATATTCCCATTTATGCGAGGAGAAACCAGATTCTAATAAATTTTTTTCTGGTGCACTACAAGCTACAGGTAAAAGTGGAGATATGTTAGTATTTGATTCTAATATTTGGCACTCCACAGGTTTAAATACTACTAATAAAGGTAGGCGAGGTATTCCTATTACTTTAAGTAGATCATTTATGAAACAGTTATTAGATTACCCTAGAGCTATAGGATATGATAAAATAGAAAATTTTGATCCAAAACTTCAACAGTTATTAGGATATTATTCTAGAGTACCTTCATCATTAGATGAATGGTATCAACCTGAAGATAAACGTTTTTATAAAAAAAATCAAGATTAATGCAACAAAAAGAATTAATATCTATTGGAGCTCATTGTCCTGATAGTGATACTAAAAATTTATTATTAACGTGTTTAAAATCTCTTCAATCTATAAGAGATAAATATGATATTTTAGTAGTCACACATATTCCTCTTGAAAATTATATTTACGATTATGTAGATTATGTTTTTTTTGATAAAAATAATGATATGATTTATGATTTAGAATATCTAAATCTTCCTTGGTTTGCTCCTACTGAAACCCAAAAAATTACTTCACCTTATATAACAGCAAGTAATACCTACTTAGCAGCTTATCGATTATTTATAGCAAATTTTGGTATAGCTAAAACTATGGGGTATTCTAAAATTCACTGGCTAGAGTATGATTCTGAAATAGCCGATACTGAGTTTTTTAAAATTAATTCCCAACATTTAAATACTCATGTGGCAGTTCAATATACTGAAAATAACTCTCATAATTATTTACAATGGGGCTATGGTTGTGTCCAGTCTATCAACATAGAAAAATTAAATTCAACATTCTTAACATATAATAAAAAACATCTATTACAGTTACTTTCAAATACACCTAATAAAACTTGTGAAAGTATAACAGAAGATATATATTTAATAGATGGAGAAAAAATTTATAAAGAGAATCTTAATGTTTTATTAGATAAAGGAAATAAATTTAATTTATCAAAATCACTTCCTAAAAATGAAATGGATAATTGGGTTGTCCCCTATTATAACAAGTATAATAATACTCTTGAAGGGATAGTATGGAATAATAGATTTTCTACCCCCATAAATGCTAATTTTATTATTAATAACACTAAAATTGTAGATTATAATCAAATTCCTTTAAATTCTTGGGAAATTAAACCATTAGGTAATATGGACGAAATTAATACCATCCATATAATCTTTAATGATCAAATTAAATTAAAAATAGATTTCAGTTTAATAGATAAAGAATTATTTAAAATTAAAAGCTTTTTAATTAATCCTAAACTAGAAAATTAAAAAATGATTGAAAATATTCATTTATGGAAGGCTGATAGAGGTACATATTTTGATAGAAATGTTAATATTATTTCTTGGAGCGATCAATATCAAATTCACTTAGGGAAGTATAATTCAATTGGAAGGGATTGTAACTTTTTTTTACATGCTAATCATAGAGCAGATTGGGTAACAACTTCATCTCAATTATGGGGACCTGTAAATCATGAAATTGCTGAAATGCATATGAGTATGGGCCATCCAACTTGTAAAGGAGATATTAAAATTGGTAATGATGTTTGGATTGGAGCTTTATCAACTATTATGTCAGGTGTTACTATTGGAGATGGAGCAATTATAGGAGCAGGTTCAATGGTAACAAAAGATGTCTCTCCATATTCTATTGTAGCTGGTAATCCTAGTAAAATTGTTAAATATAGATTTACAGAAGAACAAATATCCAAACTACTTCAAATTTCTTGGTGGAATTGGGAAGAAGAAAAAATTAAAGATAATGCAATGTTAATGTGGTCATCTAATATAGATGATTTTATAAATAAATTTTTATGAAAATCAACCCCAATAAAAAATTAGCTATTATAAGTAGTTTTTGTGATAATGAAATAAAAGTAGAAGTTTTATATCAAAATTTATTAAAACTTAAAGAAATAGGAATAGATACTTTAGTATTAGGGCCTAATCTTCATCCTTTACCTACTAAAATTACTAAAATAAGTGATTATTTGTTTTATACAAAAGAAAACCCATTACTTAAACCCCCTATTAGATCATACTCTCATTGGAGAGAACATAAACACCCAGAAAAACAACTAGACCAGATATTATATTTAAAAGAAACTCATGGAGATTATGGTTGGGCTGCTTTATGGCAAACTAAAAAATTATTTCAAATAGGATTAACCTTAGATTATGATGTATTTTATCATTTAGTTTATGATACTAATATAAACGAAGTTGTTAAAGAAGGAATCTTAAGTGATCAAACTAATATTGTCTATAAATTAAAAAACCGTTATACAGATGATATTTGGGATACTACTTTATTATTTTTTATTTTAGATAGAGAAACAGCTACTAAAGTAGAAAAAGAAATTTCATTAAAAGAATATCTTAGTACTAATGGTGTAGCTGAAGGAGAAGTTCATAAATGGATGAAAAAATTTAATATCTCCAATTCCGAAAAAACTGTACAAGATACGATTTTTTATTTTGAAGACTATCATTTTTTTAATCATTCTCCTTATCCTGAATTTAAAATGTTTTTAAGTAAATTCCATCAAGATAAAGAAAAAATTGTAAATGCTGGTTATGAGGCTATTGAAGGACATACTGATGCTTCAAATTTTATTTCTCTAAAAAATAATTTAAGAATAGCTTTTTATGATGTAAAGGAACCCATTGAATTTACTATTTCAATTAATGAAATAGAATACTCAATAACTCCTTTAGAAAATGAATTTATAGAATTTCCTATTAATTCACATGATATAAATTCTATCGAATTTGAATATTTAGGAAAAAAAGTTGATTTCACAAAAGATTATTTATCTATTTTAGAAAATGAAGTTTATTATAAAGCTGACTATAGAAAACCAATAACAAATGTTTAGGATATTTGGTTACCATAAAAATTTTTCGTATATTTACGGGTTAAATAATTAGACTTGGCTAAAAAGAAAAAATTACCCCAAATAGTTACAGAGATTAGAAATAATCCTCCTGAACCAGTTAATTTTGCGTTCGAGAAAAATATTTCATATTCTCAACTATCTATGTATACTCAATGTCCTAAAAAATGGGCATTACAATACAGAGATGGTCATAAGATACGTGAACAAAGTATCCATATGACATTTGGTACTGCATTACATGAAACTCTTCAAATGTACCTTGATGTGATGTATAATAAAAGTGCTGCTGAAGCTGATAGAATTGATTTAATAGCTGATTTTGAAGAACGTTTACGAAATTGCTATGCTGAAGCTTATAAGACAAATAGTAAAGAACATTTTTCTACCCCTGATCAACTTAGAGAATTTTTTGATGATGGGATTGCTATTATAGAATATATCCAAAAAAACAGAAATAAATATTTTTCAAAACGCGGTTGGTCATTAGTTGGATGTGAAGTTCCAATTGTATTAGCGCCTGATCCGCGTTTATCACGCGTTAAATACATGGGCTTCTTAGACGTCGTGTTATACCATGAAGACACAGATAAATTCGTTATAATCGATATAAAAACTTCAACTAAAGGTTGGGGTCCTAGAGAAAGAAAAGATAAATCTAAACAATACCAATTAGTTTTATATAAAAAGTTTTTTGCTCAACAATATAATATCCCTACTAGTAATATCGATATTGAATTTTTTATTGTAAGGCGCAAATTATGGGAATCTCAAGATTTTGCTATTAAAAGAGTCCAACAATTTAGACCCCCTTCAGGGAAAACTTCTATAAATAGAGCAACTGAAAGTTTAAATTCATTTTTAGCTAATTGTTTTACACAAGAAGGTTATAATCAAAAAGAAATGCCTTGTAAGATAAATAATAACTGTAAATGGTGTCCTTATCATAAAACCCATTTATGTGATGCTACATTTGAATCATGAAAAAAGCAGTAATTATTCTTTCCCATTGTAATACAGAAGAAAAACTTCAAGTATTAAAAGACAATATTTCCAAACTTAAATCTAATCCTGATTTAGACATTATTCTTACTTCTCATATTTCTTTACCTAAAGAAGTAGTAGATTCTGTAAATTATTTTGTATATGATAAAAACAACCCAGTTTTAAGTTGGCCACAAAGGGGTATGTTTTCTTGGAAAGAGTATAATAAAATTTATTTAAATAGTATCCAACCTGATTATGGGTGGTGTGTATTTAATCAAATTAAATTAGGGGGTTTAATGGCTTTAGATTATGATATTTCTTATATTATAAATTATGATTTAGTTATAGATTTAAATGTAAATGAGATATTAAATAATAATATCCAAGAAACTAACTTCTTCCAATCTAAAAACTACCAGGGTGAAGTTCAAAACCCTAGTTTACTTTTATTTAAAGTAAATAAACCTCATTTACAATATCTTATTAATAATATTTCTATAGATGATTATTGTAATTCACATAAGACTGCAGAACAATATTTAAATACTCTAATACAAAACTTAGAACATACCATCCCAGATTATTTTGTTTTTGATCAGATAGATTTTTTTGATAAACAAATTTTTAAATTATCTAATTCAATATATTCACATTTTGATTATTTTGTAACAGATTTTGATTTTAGTCCTTGGTATCATAATGATAAAGGAGAATTTATCCCAGAGTCTACTTATTTTTATAATATAAAAGAATCACTAACAATTAAATATAAAGATATTATTCAAGTTTTATCTCCCAATCAAAATTATTTAATTAAATCTTCAGAATGTTATTACAAACAAGGTAATGATTGGATTTTACTTAATAATCCTACTCCTAATGTAAAACAATATATTACAGCAAACATATGAAAAATAAAAGAATATTCATTACAGGAGGTGCAGGTTATTTAGGTCGTAACTTAGTAAAACGTTATTATACAGATAACGAAATTACAGTTTATTCAAGAGATGAAGCTAAACATTATTATTTAAAAAAAGAATTTCCTAATATTAATTGTATTGTAGGTGACATTCGCAACTATGATTTATTATTAAGATCTTCTAAAGGACATGATATTGGTATATTTGCTGCTTCCTTAAAACAAATAGGTGCTGTAGATCAAAATGTAGAAGAATCAATTCGTATTATTATTGATGGAGCTTTAAATTCACGTAGGGTAGCTGAGGAAAATAACATGGAGGCTGCTTGTTTTATATCCACGGATAAATCACGTGCTGCTACAACATTATACGGAGCTATGAAATTTGTAGCTAATGAGTTATTTATTGTTAATTCCCACAAAACTCCCACAAGATTATCATCAGCTATATATGGTAATGTGTTAAATTCAACAGGTAGTGTGATCCCATTAATTTGGGATGCTATTAATAAAAAGTATGATTTAACTCTATATTCTCAAGAAATGACTCGATTTATGATTAATATTGGAGAGGCAATGGATTTAATTGAAATTGGTTTAAATAAAGATGGTGTAAACGTAATACCAAATTTAAAATCATTTAAAGTCAAAGATTTATTTGAAATCTATCAAGAAAAATTTGGTTTAACCTATATAATAGGAGAACCACGTATATCAGAAAAATTACATGAAATGATGATTTCTAAAGAAGAAGCTCCTCGAACTACTTATGAACCAGAAAATAATGCTTATATAATGCACTATAAAGATATATCAGATGATTCGTTTAAAGGTGAATTTGGTGAATTTACTAGTGATACAGTCTGTGTAAGTAAAAAGGAATTAGATAAAATCTTAGAATCAAATAATTATTTTAAGTTATGAAAGTATTAGTATTAGGACATAAAGGTATGCTTGGACATATGGTAACTAAATATTTAACAGATCAAAATCTTCAAGTAGTTACTATACAACATAGATATCCTTCAATAGAGTTTAAAGAAGAATTAACCTTATTTGATGGAGGTTATATTATTAATTGTATTGGTTCTATCCCACAACGTACTGATATTTTTGATTTAAATTATGAATTACCTCTTTGGTTAGAAAAAAATACTTCTAGTAAAATCATCCACCCAGGAACTGATTGTGAAATGGATAATGATGGTTATGGTGTTTCTAAAAAACAAGCACGTGATTTTATTGTGAAAGAGGGAACACATACTAAAATTATTAAAAGTTCTATCATAGGTCCTGAAGTTTTATCTAGCTTCGGTTTAATGGATTGGTTTTTATCTCAAGAAGGTGAAGTAGGAGGTTATACTAAAGCTTTATGGAGTGGAAATACAACTTTAGAATGGGCTAAAAAATGTTTTGATTTAATCTTTTATTGGGATGATTATAAAACTGAAAATATTTTAGAAGGTGAGTGTCTATCAAAATTTGATTTACTTAATCTTATTAAAGAGATATTTAAAAAAGATATTAAGATTAATCCCAATGATAGTGTAGTATTAAATAAATGTCTAAAAGGAGATATTCAAACATCAAATATTAAAACCCAATTAAAAGAACTAAAAGAATATTACTTTTAGAGAATAACTATATATGTATATAAAAATAAATTAAATAATGTTATGGCTACTAATACTGAAAAAACACTAACTAGTGTTAAAATTAAAAAAGATTTATTCGAATCGTTTAAAATCGAATGTGTAAGAAGAAAATTTTCATTCCAAAAACTTGCCGACCGGGCTATTTATTTGTATCTTACAGATGAAGATTTTAGAAAACAACTTACAAACCACAACGATTTAGAACTTTAACAAATGAAAGAAGGTTATTTACCAAAAGATCAACGGAAAAATATTTTGTTGATCACTGACGATATTCGTCTCCCATCAGGTGTGGGTCATATAGGAAAAGAAATAGTAATCCAAACTGCTCACCATTATAATTGGGTAAACTTAGGATCAGCAATTAACCACCCAGATGTAGGTAAAAAGTTTGATTTAAGTCAAGAAACTAATAAAGAAATAGGAATTGAAGATTCTTCATGTTTTATAATCCCATTTAATGGGTATGGTAATCCTGATATTTTAAGACACATAATTAAAGAAGAAAAAATAGATGCTATTTTTATTATTACAGATCCACGTTATTTTGATTGGTTATTTCAAGTTGAAAATGAAATTCGTAAAAAAGTTCCTATTATTTATTTAAATATTTGGGATGATTTACCTGCTCCAATGTATAATAAAGCATTTTATGAATCTTGTGATGCATTATTAGGTATTTCTAAACAAACAGTTAATATCAATAAAATGGTATTAGGAGAAAAAGCTAAAAGAAAAATTATAGATTATATTCCTCATGGTTTAAATCCTAAGATGTTCTTTCCTTTAGATAAAACATCTGAAGAGTTTGTAAAGTTTAAAAACAATGCTACTAAAAGCAAAGAAAAAGATTTTATTTTATTTTTTAACTCGAGAAATATTCGTCGTAAATCAATTCCTGACGCTTTATTAGCCTGGAAGTATTTTATTGATACTTTACCTAAAGAAAAGGCAGATAAGTGTTTATTTATTCTTCATACTGAACTTGTAAGTGAACATGGTACTGATTTACAAGCTGTTCATAATTATATTTTTGGAGAAAGTAATACTACTGTTCAGTTCTCTACTCAAAAATTATCAACCCAACAAATGAATCAGTTCTATAATCTAGCAGATGCTCAGATTTTACTATCATCAGCTGAAGGTTGGGGATTATCACTTACTGAAGCCTTATTAACTGGAACTCCATTCATTGCTAATGTTACAGGTGGTATGCAAGATCAAATGAGATTTGAAGATAAAGATGGGAATTGGATTGATTTTGATTCTGAAATCCCATCAAATCATACAGGAGCATATCAAAAACATGGAAAATGGGCATTTCCAGTATTCCCAAGTAACCTTTCATTAGTAGGTTCACCTCAAACCCCATATATTTGGGATGATAGATGTGATCCTAAAGATGCTACAACTCATATTACTACATTATATAATATGACTCGTGAAGAACGAGAAAAATTAGGAAAAGAAGGTTATAGTTGGGCTCATAGTGAAGAAGCTGGGTTTACTTCTCCTCAAATGGCAAAAAGAGTAATAAATAGTGTTGATAAATTATTTAAAAGTTGGGAACCTCGTCCAAACTATGAATTTATTAACGCCAATGAAATAGAAGAAGATAGAGCACCTCATAAATTGTTATATTAAATTAAAGAATAAATTTTAAAAATGAAAAAACCGATATTCATTATATCCTCCCCTTTTGACACATATTCTGGTTATGGAGCTCGTAGTCGTGATTTGATTAAATCTATTATTAAGAGCGATAAGTATGATGTTAAGTTACTTTCTCAAAGATGGGGTACTACTCCTTTTGGATTTTGTGAAGATCATTCACAATGGAAATTTTTATATGATTATATTGCACCTTTAGAGTGGCAACAAGGAAAAATGCCCAAACCTGATATTTGGTCTCAAATTACAGTACCAAATGAATTCCAATCAGTTGGTAAATTTAATATAGGTTTTACTGCTGGGATGGAAACTACTTTAGTAGATCCTACTTGGGTTGAAGGTATGGAAAGGATGGATTTAAATTTTGTATCTTCAGAACACTCTAAAAAAGTATTTTTAGATTCTCAGTTTGATAAAATTAATGAAACTACTAAACAAAAAGTAGGTGTAGTTAAAATAACTAAACCAATTGAAGTATTATTTGAAGGAGCTAATTTAGATCTTTATAAATTTTTAACAGATAAACAGATTCCACAAGATCTTTCCCTAATTAAAGACATAAACAAAATCCCAGAATCTTATGCATACCTTTCAGTAGGACATTGGATGCAAGGTAATATGGGTGAAGATAGGAAAAATATAGGATTATTAGTTAAAGCTTTTTATGAAACCTTTAAAAATAAAAAGAACCAACCAGCATTAATTTTAAAAACATCAAGTGCTGGAGCTTCTTATATGGATAGAGACCAAATTCTAAAAAAAATAGATCAATTAAAAAAATCAGTAGCATCAAAAAATCTTCCTAATATCTATCTATTACATGGTGAACTTTCAGATATTGAAATGAATTTACTTTATAATCATCCTAAAGTAAAAACTATGGTTAGTTTAACTAAGGGTGAAGGTTTTGGACGTCCTTTACTAGAATTTAGTTTAAGTAAAAAACCAATTATTGTAAGTGGATATAGTGGTCATATGGATTTTTTAAATCCTGAGTTTAATGCTATATTAAAAGGATCATTAACTAATGTCCATAAAAGTGCTGCTGTGCCTAATATGATTCTTGAAGATTCTAAGTGGTTTTCCCCTTCTCATCCTGAAGTTGGTAAAGCATTTATTAATACATTTGAAAATTATAAAAAATATCAAGAACTAGGTAAACGTCAAGCCCACCTAAGTAAATCAAAATTCAGTTGGAATGAAATGCATATTAAATTTGATGAATTATTAAGTAAATACCTTGATAAATTACCTAAAGAAGTTCCTTTAAATATGCCTAAGATGAACTTACCAAAATTAAAATTACCTAAAAAGAAATAACTATGCATGATAATTTAGTAATTTGTGATAGATGTGGTAGCGATGCCTGCTATGTACAAGAAGTAAATAATGAAATTAAAAACTATATGTGTTATGGTTGTGGTTTTATTACTAACTCTGTAATGAAAAAAGATTCAAAGTTTTTAGAAGAACAAATGGAAACCTTACCTGAATTATATAAAGAACTTTTAGGTGAAGATGAAGATACAGGATTAGTTTGGATGCCTAATACAATCAATATTCAAGATAAAGGAATGGTATTTGCAGATGGTCCAAATGGGAAAACTTGGAAATGGGCAGCTGTAAAAGCTACTTTAATGGGTAAAGAAGAATCTGAAAAGTTTAAAGCTAAAGGTAAGGACTTTGAATGGAAGATGGATATGGATACTATCAAACATTTTGAGGAAGGTGATTTTATGGAAGCTTTAGATTATATTGGAGTATTTAAGGAATCATGAAAATTTCCTTAGCAATTACAGTTTGCAATGAATTAGACGAAATTCAAAAACTACTTCCCTTTTTAATTGATAATAAAAGAAAAGAGGATGAAATTGTAATATTATATGATTCTAAAAATGGTTCTAAACCAGTAGAAGATTATTTAAGGGCCAATTCAGTAGAAACCTATTCAAATTTTATTTGGCATTCCTATAAGTTTGATGGGCATTTTGCTGATATGAAAAATCACCTTACAAATTTATGTAATGGTGATTATATCTACCAAATTGATGCTGATGAAATGGTTGATCAATATATTTTAGCAGCTTTACCTCAACTTTTAGAAGCTAATGATGTAGATGTACTTAGAGTACCTAGAATTAACACAGTTTCAGGTTTAACTCAAGAACATATTAATAAATGGGGTTGGAGAGTTGATACCAATGGTTGGGTAAATTTCCCAGATTATCAGTGGAGAATATACAGAAATAACGCAAAAATAAAATGGGTAAACAAGGTACATGAAGTACTAACTGGATATGAAACTCACGCGGATTTACCACCAAATAAAGAATGGTGTTTACTACATCCTAAAGATATAGAGCGACAAGAAATCCAAAATTCATATTACGAAACATTATAATGAAGTTAAAAGATTATTACAAGATGTATCTTACATTACATCAAAATAAAAATTGTATTAGATTACATTTTGTTGGACAATGGGTTACTTTAATTAGTACATTCTTAATATTTTCTAATTGGTTATGGTATCTTA
>Ga0209634_1000565_pt1 | contig 28843 bp, 40 predicted proteins | sample LinPmetageLP40_FD_184043 | JGI IMG/M metagenome (GOLD analysis project Ga0209634, IMG submission 184043) | Marine viral communities from the Pacific Ocean - LP-40 (SPAdes) (version 2) | ecosystem: Environmental > Aquatic > Marine > Oceanic | place: Pacific Ocean | collected 2010-08-26 | reverse complement strand
TTGTACTATGAATAAATGTCTTAAATGTATGCAAATCTAATTCTTCAGGTTTCATTAATTGAATGTTTTTAAATACAGATAAAATATCAATATCTTCTTCTCCCCAATGTGAAAAACCTAAATAACCATAATCTTTATCTCTCCCGCCACCTACTAATTTAACAGGAATTTGTTCATGATCTAAGTAATTTCTAATCCATTCAAAAGGTCTATATAGTACAAAGGGGGTGATTGAATAAACAATAGGAATTTTTCCTTCTAACGCCATGCCTGTAGCTGCTCCTAACATTAATTGTTCAGATGATAAAAAATTAATAAACCTATCTGGATAGTCGATTTTAATTTGATCCCATAAACCATAACCTAAGTCCCCAGTCATTAATATGATGTCTTCGTTATTAGACATTTCATCATGTAAGTATTTTGCAAATTGTTTTCTCATAATGATTTATAATCTTCCTCACTCATAACATGATAATGAGCATTAATTCCTTTTAAAAATGAAGTTTGGTTTACTGATGTATATTTTAATTTTATTTTAGGTAAAAATACCTTTAATCTATCTGATAAGTACTTAGTATCTACTTTATCATAAGCGGCATAACCATTTATATTAACATATACTTCTATATTATCTATATTATGTTCTTTGATAAAACGTAACGATTCCCAAATACTTCCTTCGGCACATTCACCATCACTAATTAAAACGTACACTTTCCTGTTTTTATTAGCTAACGCTCTTCCAACTCCAATAGTAATACCTGTTCCTAAACTACCTGTTGAACAATAGATACCATCTTCTTCCGCTAAATGGGGATGACCTCCATATTTTAAGAATAGATGTTCAGCATCTTTACCCTCATATTTTTCTAATACTACATATAAAGCTAAAGCAGCATGTCCCGATGATAATATAAAAATATCATCGGAGTCTTTAGTATTATAAATCTCATCTATTATATCTAAAGCTGATAGATATGAACCTAAATGTGATAGTTTATGCTTATAAGCAATTTCTAATATACGTTTTTTTAATTTATTCATTACCAAATAAAATTATTTTTATAATAACCTACTATAGCAGGCAATTCCTTATTAAATATTTTTTTAGGCTCCCAACCTAATAATCTAAGTTTATCATCATTAAGTGCATATCTAACATCTTGACCCTGTCTAGAGTAAGATAAGTTTAAAAATTGGTTCTTATTCTCATTATAATAAGGAAAAGTTGTTTTTAATGATTCATCTTCACCATGGTATAATGTAATAATTTTATTAACGGTATCCAAATTGGTTTGTTCAAAACCACCACATATATTATATATTTCATTTTTAACCCCTGATTCAATGATAGTAATTATAGCATTAGCAGTATCTTGAGCATGCAACCAATTTCTTACTGGGGTACCATTATTATGTAAAGGGATTTCTTTACCCAGACTTAAATATTTAATGGATTTAGGGATTAATTTTTCTACATATTGCCCTACTCCATAGTTATTAGTTGGTCTTATAATAATATAAGGTAAACTATAAGTACGATTCCAGGCTGTAATTAATTGGTCAGCTGCAGCTTTTGTAGCTGAGTAGGGGTTAGAAGGTTTAAGTATATCTGTTTCTATATGCTCTCCATCTGTAATATCTCCATATACTTCATCTGTTGAAAAATGTAATAAAATAGGTTTTTTACTACTTTCTGCTCTATAATTCCTAATTAATTCAAGTAAGTTATGTACACCATTTACATTAGAATGTAAAAAATCTTCACTTTTAACTATAGAATTTCCTACATGAGTTTCAGCTGCTGTGTTAATTACATAATCACATTCATGTAAAAATTCTAAATCATTAATATCTTTCTTTTGAAATTTAAAATTTGGGTGCTTTATAAATTCATCATAGGCATCAGGAAAATAAGCATAAGTCATTTTGTCTACACCCATAACATACCATCCTTTTTTTAAACATTCTCGAGTCACATAGCTACCTATAAACCCAAAACAACCAGTTATATAAACTATTTTTTTCATTTATTTATAATTTTTAATGTAATCAGAACATACTGCGTATGCTGAAGACGTATTATCATTGTACCTTTCAGGGTCTACTGCGACACTATATTTTATGGGTTGTTTACCAGGATATGCCCATATTACCCCTTTAGAGGTTAAAGTAACATCATCTTCTTGGTGCCAAAAATAATTTAAACCTCTTAAACCATTTTTATATTCTAATTCTTTTATAAATTCTATAGTGTCTAAAGATTTACAATGAATCCATAAAGATAATCCCCTATCTACTAACCATTGAAGTTCAACTAAATATGTTGGTTTATCATGACCTAAAAAAAATTCTTTTTTGTAAACCCATAAATCAATTTCTACATTAAATCCTTGGGATAAAGCCCTATCAATGTAAGTAGGATTGTTTTCCAATTTAGGATTAGGCCCATTAATATTTCCTCTATGTGATATTAAAATCATTATTATTTATAAGCTTTTACATAAATCCATTCTTCATGATTATAGTCACTATAAGAAGGTTTTATAATAGTTTCTACATTTGTAAAACCTATTTCTTTTAAATCATTAATAATATCTTGTTCATTATTTACTCTAAAATCATGTGCAGAGTTTGTACCAACCGCATCATAAGAGTTTTCATAGTAACTACTTATTTTATTATTTATAGAAGCAAGCTTTCCGGGCTTTAATCCTTCACCATATGGGACTTGAAAAGAAAATAATCCTCCTGATTTTAGTGTTCTTAATAAATCTGTAATTAAAGATTTTCTAATACTATATACTGGGATGTGTTGTAATGTAATGGTAGACATAATAAAGTCATATTCATTAGATTTTAAATCCGATACATCTGTTCCATTATTGCAATACCATTTAGTAGAGTATCCTATATATGTTTTATTACAATAATCAATATTACCCCCAGATATATCTATACCATCTACCCCAGCCCAGCTACACAAATTAAACATATTTATAACATTTCTACCCTTACCACAACCAAAGTCTAAGGCTTTTTTTCCTTCCCATAAATCCTTATTTTTTAAATCTGAGAGGAGTACATCCCAATAATCAGGATTATTATTATGTTCTTCATGATTACTAGTCCCACTACTATATTGGGTTTTTTGCATTTGAGCGTAAGTATTGTTATTCATAATTTTCTAAAAAATAGTTTAAATCCTCAGGTGTCCCTAGACCCCACATTCCATTAACATTAAAAGTTCTAATTTGTTTATTATCAAGGATAGCCTCATTAAAAACAGGGCAAACATAAAATTCACCATTTACTCTAATATCCTTTTCAATCATTTGTTCTGAATACTTTACAAAATCAGACCCATGTTTCCAATAATAATATCCCACTGTAGCAATATCAGAAATTGGTTTTTTTTCTGCTACTTCTGTTACTAACCCTTGTTCATCTACTTTAGCAAAAGACCATTTAGGGTGAGTAGCAGTAAATGAAACAATACCACCATCAGCATCAGTTTCATTCATTTTATATAAAAATTCATTTGAATCCCATTCAACAAATTGGTCTGAATTAGCAAAGAATAAAGGAGCATCTGAATTAATATAATCTTTAGCTAGGAGTGCTGTACAAGCAGCACCTTCAGTCATTCCTTCAGTTTCTACTATTTTACATCCAGGAGTAATTAAAGATAATAAAGCATCTAAATTATATTTTTCTCTATGTGATTTTTGTACAACATATATAAAATTAGCTTTTATATTTAAATTTTCTACTACTACTTGTATCATTGGTTTTTTCTTTACCTCAATTAGAGGTTTTGGAAAAGTATAACCAGCTTTTTCAAATCTACTACCTGCTCCCGCCATTGGGATTAAAACATTTAATGTTTCATCTCTCCAAGCAGGGGATGTTTGTTTTTCTCCCATATTTATTTCATTTAATTTTTTAAATATATTAGTATAAGTTACTTCGTTTGGATTTTTTACCCTTAAAATATACGACTTACTCCTTGAGGCGGCAAGTAATCCATAAGGAGAATCTTCTATAATTAAAGTCTCTTCAGGTAAACAACTCATCATTGATATTGCCTTCCAATACATTTCTGGGTGTGGTTTTGAATTTTTTACATCTTCATTTGATATAACTAAATCCATGTATTCCATTATACCCAATTTAGATAATACTGTTAAAACTGTTTTTCTAATTGAATTAGAACATACTGCAATTTTATAACCATCTTCAACTAAAGCATTCATAATTAATTGCAATGTTTTACTAGGTTTTAAAGATGATAATTTAGATAAAGTTAATTTTTGTTTTTTTTCCCAAATTTCCTTATAAGAATTAGCTGGTAGTTCTTTACGTTCTGTTAATATTTTTAACTTTTGATTAGTTTTTAAACCATCATAAATAGATAAGTGATCATTCCAGCTAATAGCATATTCTTTTCCTAATGCCATATTAAGAGCATCAAAATGAATATTTTTAGCCTCAACTAAAACCCCATCTAAATCAAAAATAACTAACTTAATCATACTTCTCCTCTTATATTAGGGTTTATATTATATTCTTTAAAGAAAATACTTAATTCTTTTTTATATTCACTAGTATTCCATTTTCCTTTACTTATGGCAGTAGCAATATAAGGAAAAATAATACTATCACAATGGAATAATCCCCTTTTAACTTCACCCCCTAATTTTACCATATAGGATTCAAAATTATTTTTAACTGCCATTTCAAAATCCCAAATATTTAAAGACCCTACACTATCAAGTATAGAATTAAATGATGTTTTAGAGATAATAGTTGGTTGAATTGAGAATTGAGAAAATTCATTAGTAATAAGAGTATTATCTATATCCGAAACCATATCTCCTGTAAAACCTAAGCTCCCTCCAATTAAATTAGATGGCACATAAATCATTTTTATAGATTCTACTTTTTTATCTTTAACTAAATTATAATATCTTTCAATATAATTAAATTTAGGTTTATCAAATAAAATCATATCCTCATGTAAAAACATGAATACTTCTTCTTTAATTTCAGGTAAAATTTGTTTCCATCTATCTGTATATGGAATGGAATCATCATATAATATAGGGATACAATTGTCTGGTAGTGAAGGGGTTTGTTTATTTACAGCTACATAAATTTTAGTGGAATTACTATTATATTTTTGAAACTGACCAAAAAACATTGGCCATACATCTTCCATATCCGTATGTGTGTAAAGTACTAATGGTAAATTTATTCCCATGATGTATTTAAATTTATTCGTTTATTCCAAAGTCCATTTTCTAACATCCACCATTTATAAAATGCAATAGCATTAGATAAATCGTTGGGATTATTTTCAATACTAGTAGAAAAATGATGAAATTCACTATCTACTTTCATATTACTTTCTAATGATTCATATAATGTAGTAAACGATTTCATAATATTAGAAGATCCATAAAACCACATATCAGCAGGACCCATATGAAAATGTTGCCAATTAGCCATATAAATTTTATCTTCATCTATATTAGTTTGAAAATTTATACATTGAACTGGGTATGGATTACCTCTACCTGGTCCTGATGTTAACCTATTAATCCTACCTAAATCAAATCGTGCCTTAATTATAATATCATATTCAATATTGCTTTTAAAAGCCAATTTAATAGATTCCGTTACACTATATAAATGTGAAAGGACTGATTTAGGTGGTCTAGGAGGGTTTAATAAAGTATTTAGTTTGTTTTCAAATATTATATTAGAAAAATTTTTTTGTGTTTCAAATAAACATTGTTTAGGGTTATATAACTTTTTTATTTCATCTGCTTTTTCTTCTTCCCAACTATGAATATATACATCAGCATTTACTTTATCTAAAATATTTTTTTTAATATGATTAAATCCATCTATTCCCTTAGAATTGATATCAGTTAGAGAATCAAATAAACCATGTAAACAAAGTGCTACTTTCATATCAATTATTTTATTACCTTATGGTTTTTAAATACAGTAAATTCAGTTAAATCTCTATATCCTCCTTTTTCTCCTAAATCTTCTTTATGTTCAGGATAATTTTGAAACATAGCTAAACCATGAGCTGCTTGTTGTGGGGTCATATACATATTCCAACCACAAAATTCAATATCATCATCCTTATAAAACTTTTGACTTCTTCCCTCATATCTAGCTCTAGTAAACCATTCAGCCGCTTCTTTATTATCAGTTAAAATCATTCCTCCTTTCCAAATAGGAAGTTGTTTTTTAATATGGAAAGATAAACTCATATAAGTATTAGGAATATACATACTTTTAGTAAGCCTTTTAGCTGCATCATAAATAGGGTATGGTTTAAGCTGATAAATTCCATTCCAATGGTTAGTTTTACCTCTTTTATCAAATATTACTTCACCACCAGCATGTATTATAGATTGAGGTACTGATAAATAAGTTTTTGAAGGGATAGTTACTTCTTTTACTTTTAAATATTTACATATTAAAAATAAAGCATTAGTGCAACTATCTATAGAAACCGCATAGGGCGCTCCTGTATAAGCTGAAATTTCTTCTTCAAACATTTTTACTATTTTGTATGGGTTGTGTAACATATTTAATCTTTTGTTAATATATAAAATTTCTTTGTAAATCCACAAGCTTCAAATAATTTGATACTAGCTTCATTATCCATTTTCACTTTTGCAAATGCGGTTGGTTCCTCATTCATAATTTCATTAATCATAAACTTACCCACTCCCCTACCTTGATAATTAGGATGAGTACATACTCTGATATCATCTTCAATAACTCCAACATAACCAGCGGGTTCACCATTAAGTAAACCAATTCGATAGTAGTGTGAATTACCTTTCATATAATTGGTTTGCATTTCCTCAGTAATGTGTACTGATTTTATGAACCCACTTATAACTCTTTCATCGTTTCTGAGAGTTCTTACAAACTCCCAATATTCCTTTGTACATTTTACTAATTCCATATACATATTTTATTACTATCACCTCCACCTTGATATAACCAGTATTTTTGAAGGTAATCCCTTTGAACAGGCAATTCCATCATAGGGGCTAAACAAGTTCCTATGTCAATAAAAGTATTATTTGGGTGATCTTTAAATAGTTGATATATAGCCAAATTAGTAAAACTAGCAGCTGAGAATAAAAATAAATGATTTTTAATTTTATTTTTAATAATCCATTCACTTATATCTTTAATCTTAGGGTAATCATTTATCATAGCATTATATCCTACTCTAAAATCTTTTACAAAAAATGGGATTTTAGTTAAATTAGCACTATTATGTCCTATAAAGATACATTTTCTACTATATAATAAGGGTAATATATTTTGTATAAATGAATGATAATTTCCATTTACCCATAAATTAGCCCAAGTTAATGATTCATCATCACCACCATGTAAATCAATTTGCCAATCAAAACTTTCTTTCCCCACACAACAACTACAACTAATACCTTTATAATAATTAGATTGTTTATGTTTAAAAGATTCTATTAGTTTATCTCTATAAAATGAATGTTTTTTAGGATCAAAATGCTTAAAATCCGCAGGTTTATATGGGCCTCCAGTTACTTGATCCCCTACTTGAATATAATTATCATCTAATTTTAACTCCTTATTTTGTAAAATAAATAACTCACCATCAGAAAATCTAGCAAAGGCAAAATTTTCTTTGTTTTTTATCTTATCTAAAAATAAATTAAAATGTTGTTTAAATTCCTTTTTCATCCATTAAAATATTATAAACTAAATTAGAGGTATTACCTTTACCATAAGGGCATTTAGTGTCAATATACGGATTTTTATTTATTTCTCCAAATATTTTTTCTAAATTATTAGGTGTTTTACATAAAAACAAATGACCAGTATAAATAGCTTCCGGTCGTTCTGTGGTTTCTCTACATACAATAACTTTTTTATTTAAAAATGCTCCCTCTTCCTGTAATCCCCCACTATCACTAATTATTAATTTACATTTTACTAAAATATCTAATAATTTGGAATGGGATAAAGGTTCTACTACTTTTATATTAGTAAGTAAATGTCTATGTTTTTGTACATTGGGGTTTGGATGGATAGGTAATATAAATTCTAAATCAGGATTATCTTTTGCTAACCTATTAATTTTATTAAACCATTGATCCATCCAATGGTGATTTTCTCTTCTATGTAGTGTAATTAATACTTTATTAGTATATTCACATTTGTCCTTATATTCTAGTAAATTATCTAATACAGAATTTCCTACTACAAAAGTATCCCCATTAGCTTTTTCATCAAATAAATTTTGTGCTGATATACTAGTAGGTGAGAAATTAACATTAGATATTCTAGCTATCATTTGTCTGTAACCTTCTTCAGGGTAAGGATGGTCTAAATTTTTACTTCTTAAGCCTGCTTCTAAATAATAAATTTTTAATTTTCTATTAAAAGCAGCTAAGGCACAACCAAAAGCAGAACCAGTATCTCCCTGTACTAATACTTTATCAAAATCATCACTAGTAGGAAATTGTACCATACAATCTGATATAATAGAATCTAATCTATTAGAACTTTTACTCATTTTAATTTCATAATCAACATTAATATTCTTTAATAAATCTGGGTGTTGGCCTGTAAATAAAAGTTTATAATCATTTCTAGCCATAAGTTTTACTAAAGGTTTTATTTTTAGCCACTCAGGTCTTGTTCCAAAACATAATAATATTGGTTTATTTTTCATTTTCTAATTTCCAGCCTTTTATTCTTTGTTCTTTAAAATATTGATTCATTAATTGTTTAAAAGGAGTTCCATCTACCCCTGCTTGATTAGTTTCCCAAAGCGATACGTTATCACCCCCATATATGCTGCCCTTTGTACTGCCCCAAAGTTCTTTATCAGATGGAGGATGAGGAGGAACATAAGTAGGAATATTAGCATACTTCTGCAACATATAAGAAAAATGCATATCTTCACCACAAGTATTATACTTAGGGTCTGGTAATTCTCTTACCATATGAGATAACCATTCTCTTTTAAAAAACCAACTATGACCTACTAAATCTACTTTAACAGGTATTTCATTATTACCTGCTGGTACCCATCCAAATCTAAGATAATGTTCGTAATAAGAAGAATTTTGAGGGGGAAGGGGATTTAAATAAAGTAAACCAACAGTTCCTAACAATCCTTCATGAGTTTTCATAGTATTAAAACAATTTTCTAACCATCTTTTTCCTGGTATGGTATCATCATCAAATACACATACATAAGGATTTTTTGCGTTCATAGCAAAATAAAATCGTGCCCAAACACCCCAGTTGTAATTGCAGTATGCAGCAGGAATTTTAGTTCCAATATCATAGTTAGGATCAGTACCATCTCCCGGGTTGTTATACCAAAGAAGAATTTCATCTGGTTTAACTGTTTGGTTATTTAGAGCTTCTAATTGTTCATTAAGATTATCTCCTCTTCTAAAACCATTTAGGACAACTGTAACTTTATTTCTGTTTTCCATTTTTCTAAATTATAATATTTTTTATAGTTTTCTTTTGCAGTGGTGCCACAATGTAAATAAAATTCTTTATCATTTTTTAATCTACTAGCTAATATACGAGCTTTTTCTATATCTTCCACATCAACTGACAAATCAGGATGGCAAATTCTTTGGGTATCAACTTTTTTATTTCCTATACAAGGTATTCCAAAATAAGCACAATTTAAACTAAATGTTCCTGCTGCTATGGTAGGCATTAAATGTACAGCGTATTTAAACGTAGATAATACATTCATCCATTCAGCCCATGGTAGTCGTTGAAGATGATTTAAATCATGTATATTATGTTCATTAGTTCTTTTTGCATGGGAATCTTGGGTCCATTTATCTGCTTCAAAAATATCCGCTATTATATAACTTTGAAATCCTCCATACCATTTAGCAAAATTTCCTCCTATTATAACTTTTTCTTCTGGGTTGGGAGTTATATGGGATATAAGAGTTTCTATTAGAAGAGTTTTTATAGAGTTTACTTTTTTATTAGAAAATAAGCCCTTATAAAAATTAATATCATGGTCGTTATGGGCAAAAATACTATCACATTTAGATAATAGATTGTAAAAATTGAATTGATCCATAATTTCATAATCATTAAAAAACCAAGAAGGCCCTTCCTGTATATAATGGATTTTTTTATTATTAGATTTTAAAATATCCATAAAATCAGAAGATAATAAATCTGAAGTTGGGTTATTTTTATCTATTAATTTAACTCCTACGGCATTTAAAAAAGTTTCTCCCTTAGGAAAAATTATAAAAACATGATCTTGATTTTTTATGTTTTGGTAATTACGTAAATTATTATGTTCAGCATCTAAAGCATGCATCCAAGCAAATTCTGTTCTCATATTAGGATGGTTAGAAGGTATTTTACCCTCAAACCCCATTTCAGTAAGAAATGTTATTTTCATAATAAATTATGTTTTTCTAAATATTTATCTACTAAATCATGAAAAATTTTAGGTTTTCCATAGTATTTACCATCTAATTGTGTGTGTCCTATAAAATGTACTACTTTTGATTTTAGATTTATATCCCAACCTTGATATTCATTAGAAGTATTTATATCTCCATATTCAGGGTGTGTACCCCAATTAGGACAAGTAAAATAATCTTCTGATAATATGTGTGGTTTAGTTTTAGATCTAATAATATTCATAACACCAAAAAAAGATTGTTGTTGAGTATCTATTGATGTTCTAAGTGGGCCCGTTATTTCTTTACTATTCTCATCATATATACCCTTTAAATAAAAAATATTTAGTAAAAGTTGAAAACCTTCTTTAGTTAAAAAATCTTCATACATATCCAAACTCATCCCCTGAAAACCAGCATTAAATCCTAATAACTTAGGATTAATACTTAGATAATAATCTGCAGCTGGTTGGCCCCCATATAGTTTTATTAATTTTTCCAATAAAACTTTATCACACCCTGGGTTTAGTGGTTCTTTTATTAAAACTGGTGTTTTACTTTTTAAGCAATTAATAAGTTCACTTAAATTATCTTGTAGTATAATATCATCATCATAAATTAGATAGTAATTACATATATTTTTACTTTTTAAATAATGCCCATGAATTACAAAATAAATAGACTTAAAGTTTTTAAAATCCGAAATTGTTTCTTCGCTTATCCCCCATTCCCTACAATAATCATCAAGTTGTTCTTTAGAGTAAGATACTATATATTTTTCTAAATTACTAAATTTTTTTGTCCATTCATCTTTATATTCAGGGTCGTCCCATAGTATATGAAATTCTAAATCTAATTCTTTAAATTTATCTAAAGCTTGGTGTATAGCAAAAAGTGCAACTTTATTTCTTGCTCTATACATATCAGATATTACTAAACGAGGTTTATTTGACATATCCAAAAAATTCTTTTATTTTATTACAAACATAATCAACGTCTTCTAAATCCATTCCATGGTGAGCCCCTAATAAAAATCCATTTTCCATAACAGCATCTGCATTTTTAAAATCTTGTAGATATTCTCTATAAATAGGATGCCTAGTAACATTACCTGCAAATGTAACTCGTGTTTGTATGTTATTATTTTCTAAAAAGGTTAGTAGTTCTAATCTACGTTTTGTTTGAAAAGGTATAGCTAACCAATTTGGTTTAATACTATCATCTGGTAGTATTAATTCTTTAACATCTTTTAAATTTTCTAAATAACGTTCAATATTATCTCTACGTTTTTGTTTAAATGTTTGAAAACGTTCTAATTGGACTAAACCAAATGCAGCACTCATTTCACTACATTTCATATTATACCCTAAAACTCCATATAAAAACTTATAGTCGTAAGGAATGCCATCAACCTCATGAGCAAATCTTTCATCCATGTTTTCACTATTATCGCCAATACGACCCCAATCTCTATATTGTAGTGCTTTTTTAACTTGTTTTTTATCATTAAACATTACCATTCCTCCCATTCCACCAGCTGTTATAACATGAGAAGCATAAAAACTAGTTGTAGAAACATCTGATTCTTTTGTATATGTTATGGTGTCAGCTGAGTCTTCAATTATAAAAATATCCTTTCTATCTAAAATCTCTAACCCGGCTTTTAATAAGGCCCAATCTGGCTTATTACCTATTAAATTAGGTACCATTATAGCTTTAACTTCAGGGGTTATTTTATCTAAAATATCTTCTACTGTAGGAACATAAGAAGTTAAATTAGAATCTATAAATATAGGTTTATAACCTAGTTGTATAATTGGGGCTAATGTAGTAGAAAATGTAAGGGATGGGGTTATTATTTTACACCCCTTAGGTAAATCCAAAGCTGCTATAGCAAGTAAACAAGCAGATGAACCAGAGTTAACAAAAACACCATATTTTTTACCAAATTCTTTAGCAATTTTCTTTTCAAACTTTATAGTACTTGGTCCAAATCCAGCTAACCAACCATCTCTAAGGCTTTTTTCTACTGCTTTAATTTCTTTTTCCCCATAAGCTTCTAATCTATTGGGGGCATACCAAACTTTTTTAGAGTGTTTCATAATATGAATTTTGTTTTTCTTGTTTTTTTATTGTTTTTGGGTGATATAAAGATAATTCTTCTTGAGGGGGTAATGCAGAATATGTTTTATGTCCTTCTAAAACCTCATGTACTTTATTTTTCCATTTGATTTCAGATTTATTTTTCCAAATTCTCCATTGGTAGTCTGGGTAGTTAACCCAGCCTTTACTATCTACTTTCCATCCCCACTTATTAATATGTTCTATAGTTAATCCTTCTACTGTGTTTACTCTGGGGACTAAATAAACTTCATTATTGGGGTTAGATTCTAATATATAAGGTAAATTATCAATTAAAGATTCATGTGGGATTTCATCAGCATCTATTTGAAATATATAATCTCCGGTACAATACTCAGTTAACTTATTTTTCCAATCAGCAAAATGATTTTTAAAAGATTCGGTATAAGCTTTTATTAAATCTTGAGTTTGTAATCCAACTAAATAATCCCAAACTTGTTCCGTACCAGCTTGTTTATCAAATAATACTATAACTTCATCCTCTTCTCTTATATTTAACATAAGAGTAGATATAAGTTTCTGAATCTCTTCGTATTCATTACATACCGTTATTGCATAACTTATTTTCATATTTTATTCAGGTAATACTCCAATATAAGATAAAGCTTCTATATAATCACGTTCTTCAAAATGCCTTATAGTAGACATATCCGTTTTAAATTCTTTTTCTTCATCGGGAATTGCTTTAACACCAGCCCATTTCCAATCATTACTACTTGTACCATCGGCAAATACCATACCTTTTTCTTTTATATTTATAGTATTAGGGATCCATATTAAATTGGTTTCGGGATCGGTCCAGGCTAAATCTTTATATAATTCAGGTAAAGTTAGTATTTGTTCATTATAAAATTTGGAATCCTTTATCATTAAAGAATTAGTCCAAAACCCACAAGATAAACTCATATAATTTGTTATATCTTTACTAACTTCTACTTTATAACATAAATCACCACCTGATTTAGGGCAATTTATTATTTCATCATAATTCATATTAAACTTTATTTAGTTTAGGTAAATTTAATTTAGGTAATGTAAGTTCAACTTGCTGAGCAAACTGAGGGAGATTATTATTTAAAATAGTATCTACTAATTCCTTCATTTTCTCATAACTAAAATTCTTTTTAGCATAATATTTTTGCTTTTGAGAAAGTTTATAGTATTTTTTATAGTTTTTAAATACATCTTTAAAAGCTTGTCCTACATGGGGAGTACTTACTTTAAACCATTGTGCTTCTGTAATTAACCAATTATTAGCAGCACTATGGTGGACATTTTCTAGTTCTCCCGGAAGTAAAATATTATTATCAGGATGAAGGAAATCTGTATGTCCCGACCAGTTAGAGGCTATAACAGGTTTACCTGTTAGACTAAATTCAAGTAAGGGTCTACCAAATCCTTCCCCTTTAGTTAAACTAACCATTGCTTTTACTTTAGGGTTATTATAGAGTTCATTTATTTCTTTATCATCAAATTCTCCATTTAGTAGATAAATATTAGGTAATCTATTTTTACCCAATGATTGTCGAACATTCTTAATTCTATTTAAAATTTCATCTCTACTCATATAAGAAGCTACCCCTACTGATGATTTTAATATAAGCGCAGGAGGATTTTTTTTATTTTTAAAAGTTTCATAAAAAGCTTTTATTAATAAACTAACATTTTTTCTATCATGACCAAATTCCCCATTCATCCAATGTCCTACAAATAAATAACAAAAACTTTCTTTTATATCTTTTAAATTAATAGTTTTGATTTCATTAGGTTTAAGAGGCTTATATGTTGTTAAATCTGCTCCTTCAAATATAACATGAATAGGTTTTTGACATCTAACTTCCCCCATATTTTGTTTAGTTTCAGGATGTTCTTTTTTATAAGCCATACTTTCAAAAGTTTGTTTAGCAAACTTAGAAGATACCCAATTTATATTCATTCTATTTAAACCTTCTATCCATTCTGGTTTGCATGCTGTAGCTTCAATACCTGCTGTTAGACCTATATTATATTTTCCTACAGGCATAAATTCATTTGGGATAGTAATTTGCATCCAAATGTCAGGTTTTGACTGTTGCCAATTTTGGGGAGCAGTATATTTATATAAAAATTCCCATTGTGGGTGATCTTTACAAAAACCCCATGAGGTTTCCCCCCACTTTTGAGGTAAAAGTTGAACTTCATATTTATCTAATTCTATAATAGCTTTAACTATATCCCTGGATCTACCTCCGTATCCCGAGTAGGTGTCAAATGGACAGCTTATAACAAATCTTGGTTTATTCATCTTAATATATAACTTTATGGTTTAAAAATCTCCCTTTATACTTAGTAGCATTGATTAATTCATATTTTTCCCTTGGTTTCCAAGTTTCAAATAATTTATCTATGGATTTAATAATAGTTTTTCCTTGTTCTTCTGTAGTAAATTTGGCTTCATCAGACATGGCCCATTCTCTACCCTTTAATCCTCTACGTTTTAATTCTTCTCTGCCTAATTTATAACATTCCTTTATTTTTTCAGCAGCATCTTCCCATTTACATCTATCATCATAGATATAGGGTGTAGAGGGAGAACCTTGAATAGAACGAGAAGTTGGATAAACGGGGAAAGCCCATTCACCATGTTTTTTAAAAGTACCTCTATGGTTTGAGGGTATATTAGCATTAGGAGTAAACCAATTACCTTCTTCATCTTCAAATCTCATTTGATCTTGCATCCCTCCTGTTACATTAGCAATAAAAGGAGTACCTGCAAATAAAGCCTCAGTGATAGTTAAACCCCATCCTTCATTAGAAGTTAATAATATTTGAACATCCGCTATATTATAAAAGAAATTTAATTGAGCTTGAGTTAATTTATTAGTTGAGAATTTTATATTATCCTCATATTCTCCATCAAAAAGATATTCCTTCACTTTTCCGAGATCAGTACCTGCATCTGAAACTAATTCAGTATGAAGTATTAAATAACATTTTTTAGCTTCTTCTTTAGGTAGTGAATCTAAAAATGTTCTAAAAGCTAGCATTGTGTCTGGGATTTGTTTTCTTCTAATGTTTCTAGAATTAAAAAATAAAACAAACTTAGGATCTACATCACCAAAAAGTTGTTTTTTTAAATTATTATATTCTTTTATATATTTATCATCTTTCTTAATAGGAAAATATAATTCGGAATTTATACCATGAGGTACATATTCAAATATTTTATTTTTCCCTGCATCCTCAAGTACTAACTTATTAATATTTACTGTTTGTTTTGAAATACCTAATAATAGATCACATGATTCATAATATGGTCTATTATACATTGGAGCAGGGTAATCATCCCAAATATTTAAATAAATAATTGGAATTTTTTTTCTAATTTCCTGTTCCATATTAAAAATATAAGTAAAATATCTTGGGTCTGTTATTAAAAATAAGGCATCAGGTTTTTCTGTATTAATTAGTTGTCTTAATAATGCATTATTTCCATAACCATCAACTGGATAAATTACTACTGATGCATCATTTAGGCCAGTAAATTTATTTGTATCTTCAGATAATTCTAATCTTTTTCCCTTTTCTGGGTGGTTAATAGCTCCTGCTATCTGTACCCAATTAAAATGTTGAGTTGTTCTTAGTACTACTTCTTTTGCTACGTTAGCTACACCGGAGTGTACTCTAATATCATCACATATTAAGAGTATTTTTTTTCTTTTATCCTTAGGGATATACTTAAAGTCTTTATTCATCGCCCTTTATTTCGAGATTAATTTGATTAGTAATTTGTTTTCGGAAATCTTCATCTGTAAGATACAAAAATAAGCTACGGTCAGCAAGTTTTTGGAAGGAAAATTTACGTTTTACACATTCAATTTTAAAATTCTCGAATAAATCGCTTTTGACTTTGACACTCGTTAGTGTCATTGGTTTTTTATTTGTCATAGTCTTTATTAATTAAAACATTTATTATACATATATAAGTATTATTCAAAATGCGCCTTTGCCCCACATAATTCTTTATCTTCTCCATAGGGACAAAATGTACAATTCCATTTAGAAGGTGATTTTAAGTAATCTATTTCTTTAATTTTCCCACTTGAACTAAAACATTCTGTTATAAAATCTTTTACAGCATTGCTAGCTCTATTTATTTTTATTTTACCACTTGGTGGTACAAACTGTTGTACTCTGTATGCTTGATGCGGGGACATTATTTTTTCATCATCCCAATCTAACACTTTTCTTTTTACAATTAAAAATTCAATTTCAATTTTATCTAAGGGTATTCCATACTGTTCAGAAAAGAATTTTTTATATAATATTAATTGAAAATGTTTATCTTCATTCTTTTTATCATAAGAATTCCACCCCTTAGTACTTGTTTTTATATCGATTATCTTAAATGTCTCAGTTTCTTCATGGTATGTGACAACATCAAGATACCCCATATATAATACGTTATTTAACATTTTATTTGGTGCAATAACGATTGGTATCTCACAACCTACTAAATATGTACCTTTTTTACTAAAATACCTACTACGTTTTTTCTTAAACCATTCTAATATAGCAACTCCATCCTCAAAAAATTCTCTCATTTCTTCAGCTGAAGAGAAATGTTCATTATTATTAGATTTATATTGGGATTGGTATTCAGATATAAATTTATCTTGGAAATATTCTTCCATATCTATTTCCCTATCGGCTGATGCTGCTGATTTTTCGTACATGACATCTAAATAATGTTGCATTACTTCATGTATAGCAGTCCCAAATACCGTATGAATTGAGGAATTAAACCTTTTAATTTTATCCTTATATTGTAATTTCCATCTATAAGCACAACTCCTAAAGATAGACATTTGAGAATATGATATATTCTTTTGATAAGCAAAATTAATTGGTTTAGGTGGATTATTTCTAATCTCCTTTATAATTTTTGGAAGTTTTTTAGCCAAACTATTTTTTCCATTTATTACGGCCTACTAAAAGACCGATTATGCCATAATTGGCGATATCAATAAATGTATCCTGCATACCCTCACCTTCAACAAATGATCTACCATTAATTAATAGGTTTTTTAAACGTGATATTTTATCAGTTAATCTAATACATAACCCAGTTAGTGAGAATTTTTTGTCATCGCTGTTATTAACGATATCCCCGCCTAAAGCAATATTATTTAACCCATAATCCATATGTTTACGAGCAAACATCTCATACATTTCATTTTGTATAATTTGGAATTCGTTAGATAATTCTGGGTATTCTTCTTCAAAAATAGTTATGATTTGGTTTGTTTCATCATCCATAAATTCTTGAATTTTTTTACTTGGATTCTTAGCGTTCATAATTTCTCTATCACTCATATCTGTAAAATATTTTTTAATTGAATCACCCATTAATTTGTCCTTTGGAATCAAAATACTTTTCTAATGCTTCTAACCTATCGTCAGCATCTACTAACATAACAAGTGCTTCTTCAGCATTTTTATAAAAATCTCCTGTGGAGTGATCTCCGATACCAACTGCTTTGTTACCTAATAATTCAAGTGATAATAATGCTTTTGCTTTATCTGCTTGTGCAGATGTTCTTAACATATCTACTAATTTTTTCATTTTAATAAGGGTTTTATTTCTTTTTTATTTAATCCTCTACCATTTAATATACGATTAATTTCTGGGGTATCCAACAAAATAATGTAATCTTTTGCTTCTTTACTTGAACATTCAAAATAATCTTTAATATGGCCTACTAAGTCTTTATTAGGTTGTTTTACCTTAGATTTAATATATTTATTCCATTTACTATTTTTAGGAATAAATTCTTTGTATATAGAATATATTTTCTTTTTATCCTGAGGGGGTATCTCCTGGATTTCATTAATTAATTCAATATTGGAGTGGTCCATGGATAAAAATCTATGAATCATGTAACTATTCCAAACCTCCCAATCTTTATCAGTAAATGACTCAACGGGAGGTTTGGTAGTATTAATTGCTTTTAACCAATCAAATATATTAACACAATTCATCCTTTAATTCTTCTCTTAAATCTTTAGGTACTGAATCCTTTAATACTTTTTTAGTTTCAGGATCATAAAATACGGGGATAGGTAATAAAGCATCTTCATCTGTTCCTGTTACAAAACGAGATACTCTACGTAAAATTACTCCTTGTTGAAAAATTGATCCACCATTAAAATTTTTTACTTCCGTAGTATTTTTTAGGTCAATTTGAGGTTGTTGAACTGGTTGTTCCATAGTTTAATTATTTATATTTTATTAAAATTTGAATTAATGACATTATATTTATTTCCTTGTCAATACGGAAATTTGCTTTATATTGGGCTTCATTTATTGCGGCTGTAGCTGTACCTTCTTTATCTTTATAATATTCTGATGAACGGTCATATAATGCTCTAAATAATTCATCAAAATCATCTACATTAGCATCTGCTATAATTTGACGTATAGTATTAAATGATGATACTTTATTACCCTTAGATAATTCATTAATTACTTTATCAATATAATTTGATGATATAAGTATTGATTTATCTAATTTTAATTTACTATCTAAAGTAGATAATTGTATAGTATTAATACATTTACGTAAATCAGGATAATATTGGTTAACTAAGGGTGCTAAATCATTTATATTATGTTCAATTGATTCTTGTTGTAAGATCCAATTTAAATGTTTAGCAACATCTTTTTTAGTTGGGGGTACAATTTTAAGTACTTGGCATCTAGATTGTAAGGGATCAATAATACGTTCTACAAAATTACAAGTCATAATAAATCTTGTAGTACGTGAAAATGTTTCAATTATATTCCTAAGTGAAGCTTGTGCTTGAATTGTAAGAAAATCTGCTTCATCTAAAATAACCACTTTAAGCGGTTTAAATGATGCAACAGATGCAAAACTAGAAACTTTATCTCTAATAGTTTCAATACCACGTTCATCTGAAGCATTAATATATAAATGGTCACAATCTAGACTATTAACAATAATCTTTGCTAATGTTGTTTTACCAGTTCCTGCAGGACCATAAAATATAAAATTTTGTATATCATTTTGGTTTAAGTATGCAGATATAGACTTTTTTATGTTTTCATTACCAACATAATTATTTAATGTTTTAGGTCTATATTTTTCTACTAATAAACTATGATCCAAATTCTCCATATATAGAATATTTTTTTTCTGGTTCTGGTATAACTTCTGTTTCTGTAGAATCAATTGCATATAAACTTCCTTTTAGAGGTTCTAATCTATAACTACCTTTAAAACCTGTTTTAACCATATATGCTTCTAAAGCATCAGTTAAAGTTTTATGTATAGGACCATCTGGTTCATTTGCAATTAATCTCCATTTATCGCCAGGAGGTACTCTCCTAGCGATTAGGATATTTTTTTCTTCAATTTTTATTTTAGCCATAATATACGAAACTATTTTGACTCGGCCACAGATGCTTTTTTATAATCTGTAATCACTCGTTTAATAGCTTGTGCTGCTTTTCTAGCTTTTGCTTGACTAGTTTTTGTAGTCCCACTATTTTCTGTTGCTAAGATATTGAAATTCGCTTCAATGCTCTCAAAGATTTCTTGTTTTGTCATTTTTTTTTTTATTTATTTATTAATTTACATCATCCCCATCATTGATGGGTCTAATTGAGGTTGGTTATTATTTTTTTCTTCAATTTCATTTACAACGGTACATTCAGTTAATAAAACTGTACCAGCAACAGAAGCTGCATTTTCAAGGGCTAATCTTACTACTTTAGTAGGATCAATAATACCTGATTTTTTCATGTCAACTGTTTTTTCTGTTTTGATATTAAACCCAGCCCATGTATCATTACCCGAATTAACTAAATTATCAGCTAAAATTTGACCTTTTACTTTATCAAACCCTGCATTAACTAAAATTTGATTAAACGGTTTAGCACATGCTTCTACTACAATATCTGCTCCTATTGATTTAGCTTCTATACCTGATGATGCATATAATAATGCTGTTCCTCCTCCAGGTACTATTCCTTCTTCTATAGCTGCTTTTGTAGCATGTAAGGCATCATCAACTCTATCTTTCTTTTCTCTCATTTCAGTTTCAGTATTACCACCTACATGAATAATAGCAACTCCACCTACAAACTTAGCTAATCTTTCTTGTAACTTTTCTACTTCAAAGGGAGTAGCCGCTTTATCTATTTGCCCTTGTAATTCTTTTATACGTGCTTCTATAGGTTCAATTTCACCTTTACCATCTACAATTGTAGTTTGTTCTTTTCCTACTGTAACAGTCCTAGCTTCACCAAACCAATCCCAACTAAATTTATCAAGTTTCATACCTTTCTGTTTATCAAAAACTTGACCTCCGGTTGTAATAGCTATATCCTCTAAAACTAATTTTCTTCTATCACCAAAATCAGGAGCTTTTACTGCTACTACTTTCATTGTACCTCTCATTTTATTTACGATAAGAGTTGCTAAAGCTTCGTTATCAATATCTTCTGCAATAATTAAAAGTGAACGTGCTTGTGAGGATACACTTTCTAAAATAGGTAATAATTCTTTAACCTGTGTTAATTTTTGATCTGCTAAAAGAATAAGAGGATTATCTAATGTAGCAGTCATTGAATTATTGTCTGTAACAAAATAAGGTGATTTATAACCTCTATCAAATTGTAACCCTTCAACAGTTTCAAGATAGGTTTCTCCAGTTTTTGATTCTTCAATATGAACAACTCCCTCCATTCCAACTTTATCTATTGCAGTAGCAATTAACTTTCCAGTTTCTGGGTCATTATTTGCTGATATAGTAGCAATTTGTTCTAATTGTTTTTCCCCTGAAATATCTTCTGCAATTTTATTTTTAAGATTATTAACTACATCTTTAACTGTAGAATCAATATCTCTTTTAATTTGAACAGCGTTTTCATTATTATTTAGGGCATTTAAGCCTGCTTTAATCATTTCACGAGCTAATAAAGTAGATGTAGTTGTTCCATCACCTGCTTTTTCTGCTGTTTTAATTGCTGCTTGTTTTACTAATTGTACCCCTAACTCTTGTTCTGGGTCTGATAATGAGATTGATTTTGCAACAGTAACACCATCTTTTGTTGATTGAGGTGCACCTTGATCATTAGCTATTACTACATTTCTCCCATTAGGGCCTAAAGTAGATACTACAGCATTAGCTAACACATCTATTCCTTTAACTAGGTTAGTTCTAGCTTTTGAACCTAATATAACTTGTTTACTCATTTGATATATCTTTTAAATTATTAATTTCTTCTGTACTTATATTTTGTAAAGTATCACTTAACACTTCATTAAGGTCGCTTTTTTTATTTACTTTAGCCAATATTTGATTTTCGGGACCTACATAGTATTCCTCTCCATTATATGGAAGTTTAGTAAAACCCATTGTTGGTAAAACAACTTTATCTCCAACTTTAATTGTTGTAGATATAATTTCTCCCGTAATAGTGGGTTTTCCTGGTCCTACTGCTATTACTTCACCAAATTCGTTTTTTTCTTTCCCTAAATCAGGGACAATAATATTACCATAAGTAGTCTCTTCTGACTCATAGGGTTTGACGATAACTGCATCAAATAGTGCTTCTAATTCCATTTGTATAATTTTTTATATTTGTTTCTATTAATTTAAATTCATCTAAAAACTCACGAAGTGAGTTATACTCTTTTTTAGTATGTAATTTTTCTTTAGCAATTTTTACTAATGCTTGTTGAAATTCAGGATAATATCCTTGGGGTTTTGCATATTCAGTACCACCTCCTTTAGATCTAAAATGATCTTTATTAGGAGTTATTTTTTCATTTACTGTGTAGCAAAGTTCATCTTTGGTAATGTAGTAAGGATCCAATAAAGGGTCTGAAATTGTTGTGTGAGATTTTGATTTTCTAGCCATATATAACTTATTTATTTAGACGTGAATATACGAATAATATTGCGCTAGGACACGCTTTTTTGGTAAAACTTTTATTTTATTTTAATTGTTTTTGCTTTTTTAGATTCCGCAATTGGAATAAATAAATGGAGCAAACCATCTTTCATTTCTGCTTCTAATTTCTCAAGTTCGAATTTAGATGCTACTTTATACCCTAAATTAAAAGATCTAGAAGCTAATCCTTTGTAAATGTAGCCACTATAGTCGAACTCTTCGTCATTAGGTTTATTATAGATAATCTTTAAAAGATCCCCATCAATTTCTAGTTGGATGTCTTTTTTAGTTAGACCGGTACAGGCAACTTCAAAATGAAGTCCTTCATCGTCATAAAAAATATCTAGTGGGTGTGGTTGTTTGTTTTCAAACGTTGTTGGTTGAAAAACACCGTCTGCCTTGAATAGGTTACGGAATAGTAAGTCGAACGGTGTACGTTCATTGAATAATGTACTCATATCATTTAGTTTTGTGAGGCCGTAGCTCTCGGTTAATTTAATTTAAACATAACAACGCGCCCTAGCTGCAATCTTATGTTCTATTATACATATATTAATTTTCTTCTTTTATCCATTTATTATCTGAATCTAGTTTTACTTTACCTACAAATAACTGGTTCCAATATTCGGGTTCAATAAGAGATAAAAATAAATTCCCATCTTCTCGTTGGTATAAAAAATAAATATGTCCTTTTACTGGGATAAAACTAAAATCAGCTTTATTTACTAATTCATTCCATTTATACAATGAAATTAACTTAGCGTATTCTTCTTTTAACTCAGCAAATTTTATTGCTAAATAATTATTTACATCTACTGTTTGTTTAGCTACCCACGAATTAGTATCTTCTAATTCTATTTTTGGAGCCGCAACACTATCTCCATAGGGCATTATAGCCTTATTTTCAGCATACATATCGGGTTTTTTACTCATTCCTTGCGATAAAATATTCACTATTTACTTCTTCTGAATAGAAGTTTAATTTTAACATTCCTTGTTCTGATAGCTTTAATGTGCCACTATCCATATCTTTATTAGCATTTAGGATATCTTTAAACACATCAGAATCAAAAGGTATTTCTATACCACTTTTAGATATATTACCTTGAATTTGGTATGTTATTTTATTTGAAAACCCAGTATTATCACCAAATATAAATTCACAAATATTTGTACCATCCATATCTGTGGTACTTGTAAGTAACATATTATTTACATCTGCTAATGCACTTTTAGCTTTAATTAAATGATCAATATCTTCTCTGGTTAAATTAAGCTCCATTTCAAATGATTCAGGATCTTCATAATATGTATTTTTACCTAAAATAAGAATATCAGCTAATGAATAAGTTAAATCAAAATTAGCATCCGCAAAATGCATTTTAGTATAGACAGCTTTTATTTTTTCTAATGAAACCATTAAATCACCATTAGTAATAGATATTAATTTACTTAATTTATGGGTATCAAATACACCTAATTCAGCATCTTCTAATGGAAAATTACTATGTTCTATTTTACATACTCTACCTGATTCACCCGCATAAATAATAAGTTGGTTATCTTTAATTCTCCATTTTACCTGATTATTTAAACCATTTAAGTAATATTTGGAAATAACTGATGTTAATGTGTTTTTATTTATCATAACTGTAATATACGAATTTTATTTTAAATTTCAAACGAACTTAATGCATTTGTATAAGGATTTAAATTTAATGACCACTGTAAATCACTAAAAAATCCTTCTAATTTATTTAATAATATTGAATCAAATACTTTTTGTCTATCAGCATATCTGTCTAAAAATTCTTGTACTTTTTCAGGAATATCATAATCAAAAAATGCTAATGCTTCTATTTTATACGGATTGTCTTTACAATAAATCCATTTGACTTTATCAGCCATTGTAATTAAATTATGTTTTCTATCTAATTTCCATAATTTTAATAAATCATTATATCTAATAGCTGCTCTTACAGGTGCGGGGGCACCTTTAAGTATTTCAGTAAACATTTCACCTGCTCTGGCACTTGTACCTGAGTATTTTTGTAATTTTTTAACTGCAGTAGGATTACCTAATTTTGCTAATGATATTTCTCCGCCTAATATTTGTTTTTTAAATACTTTAATTTGAGAAATTATATTATCTTTTTCTTCACCTTTAAGTACTTGTTGAAGAATATCATTAAAAAATTCTCCTAAGATAGGTGGAAAATTTGCTTTCATAAACTCCAAACCCTTAATATCTAAAGTTTCTTTTTCAATGCCTTCTTGTTTAGTAATCCATTGTGCATAACGCCTAGTAGCTCTAAAATAAGCTGATCTGATTACACACTCGGTTTTCATTTCAAGTCTATGTTCTGATACATTAAAACAATCCCTAGCTAAATTATCATAATGGTTAGTAATAACATCTTGATACTTAAGTGCTACTTTTTCTAAAATATCATCTTTTTTTTTATCTGTAAATTCTTCAAAATTAGGATATAAATGAAATAATATAGGTTCAGCATTAAAATAATTAGAATCTGTATCTACATAAGCACAATAGTTTTCATCATCTGCATCACATATCCACCAAGGTGTTTCTTCTAAATGTTTCATAACGATTGTGCTATTAATTTTTTAAATTTAGTTGATGACCAACCATGGTCTCTATTTAAATAATGTATTAAAATTCTTAAATTATCTCCCGTAAAAGGTTCATCTTTATAATCATCTCCTAAAAATCTAATATCAAATTCACCCATTTTAAGTAAATCATATAATTGAGATTCAAAAGTGTAACTAATTACATCATCAACATATTTAATAGATTCTAGTATTTCTTTTCTATCCTCTACATTTAATATAGCTTTTAATTTTTCTGGTCTTTCAATTGTAGGGTCAGTATGTAAAAGTATAATTAAACTATCACAATGTTGTTTTGCTTCTTTAAACATTTTAATGTAACCAGGGTGTATAATATCAAATGCACCCGCTATAACTCCTTTTATCATATTTTTATATTTAAAAGGTTCTTTCTCCTGGTAATGGAGGTAAATTAACTGGTTTATTTCCATTTGAATCTAAATCGTTCCTTTCAATTAATTCAATTTTATATTTAATTCCAGCGACTTTAAATGTTCCTCCCTGTTTAAGCATTTTTCTGAAGAAATTTTCTTGAATTTCACTCCATCCTTCACTTCTTAATATTAGTTCTTCTTTAGAAACAGGTTCTCCGTTTTCGGTAATTAATTGGTTACTTCTAATTGATTGTTTTTTTAATGCCATTATATTTTTAATTTTAATTCTCCACGCATAACTTTATTCATATGTCTATTTGCGCAAAGAGCCGATTCTTGTATAATTCTGTGTCCTGACAGTGTGATTGCTTCACTTAATATTGAATGATTCATACCATATCTAAATGAAGGTAAAGCTGTAGCTCCATATAAACTATTAAGCAAAATTTTCATTGTATATTGCATTAAATAATTATATTCACCTTTTTCAGTATCTTTAGCTTTATAAGCAGCTTTCATACGTCCTTTATATAAAACACGTTCTTCAAACCATTTTTTAAGTATAGTTGATAATACTGCTTCTTTATCTGTTCTAAACATTGAACCATTAGCAGCTACAGCTAAATTTTGTGATTCAATTATTTTCACTAATTCTCCAGCTTCAACATTAGTTTGACGTCGTTTTCCATTTTCAACTAATAATAAATCTTTAGAATCTCTAGCTTTTAAATCATTAAGCCCCAATCTATTATTACGGTCATCTGCATCTATAATACGACCCACAAATGTTTCTTTACCTATGTTAATCGACATAATTATAGATGGATATAGTGATGTTAAATCCTCATCAAACATATACTTGTATAATCCTGCCTTGGGGCAAAAAAGATATCCTCCAGCATAACCATCTTTCTTTTGAGGGTTAGGTTCTTTAGGGGGTGGGATTATATTTTGAGATAATAAATAAGCTGAAATTGCTCCATCTTGAGTTACACTATTAGAATAAACTTCACTATAATTATGTTTACCTTTATGTGATAAGTTTTTAGTTAAAGCAATATATTGTAATTTTTCATCTAGTTTTTGAAGTATTTCAACATCAACAAAATTATATTGAATAAACTTTTGTATATCGGTTTCAAATAATTGATCTAAATTTCCTTCATACTCAACTTTATTCATACCAACATATTTCTTCCCAATAGCATCTAGTTTCCAGCTTGGTTCATCTTTCCAACTATATTTTTTATGTAAACGAATATAATCAAGTGATTCAACTCCTACAATATCAACAAACTGGTTTCGTTTATAAAAAAACTTAGAAAATTTCTTAGATTCTACTTTACCTAAAGGAGATAAATGATCAGCAAATTCTTTGCCTATTGTATTACACATTCTATAATATAAATAAGGTATATCAAAATAATCTGAATTATAACCAATTAAAATATCGGGATCTATATCTCTAATTATTTCAATGAATTTAGCTAGTAATTGACTTTCAGTACTACAAGGTATAATTTCTTTATTTCTAGCTTTAGTATGTTTAAGTTGGTTCTTTTTATCAAGAATTAAAATATGCCAAGTATCAGGTGTTTTATCCCACCAAGCAATTGAAGTAATAGGCATTGGTGCACTTTCAATATAATCTTCAGTTAAGGCACCCCCAATTTCACACTCAATATCAAAAAATACTTCTCTATGCCCTGTAGAAGGTACATCATTAATTCCATATCTTTCAACTAAGAATTTTTGATGTATTTTCATATCATGAAAATGAAGACCAGGAGTGTTTTTATCACTATAATTGGGATTTCTGGAGAAATACCAGTTATTAGTATGTCTTAAATACTCCCCATTTAACCCAATATTAGTGTGGTCTTCTTCCTTACATTCTTGATATGCTATATTTTCATAAGGTATAACTTGGTGGCCTTTATCTTCTTCCCAAAGATGCATCTCCCAAACATTATGTCCTAACTTTTTACCTTGATAACATTTTTTATACATTTATATAACAGCTCCTGGTTGATGAAATTTTTGTAATTCATCTCCTGTAAAAAATTGTTGGAGATCTGGTCTGTAGTAATTTATTGATTTCATTACTTTACGATCACGTGTTCTATATACTACAAATCGGGTTTCCACTTGCTCATAATGACATGGCTCAGCTTGTTCTTTAGAGCGGATGGAGACAGTCTCCATGGCTTCTTCTTCAGTGAGGCAAGACTTTGACATATTACTTCCTTGTACTTCTTGATATGCAGGCCATATCTTATCTTTAAGACCATGTAGCATAGTACCGTTCCCAAGGGAAACGTAAGCAATATCGCACAAAGCATCCAAAACTTCCACGATGTCTCCGTTTTCGCAAGCTTGTCTATATTCTTCCAATTCTTCAAGTATAAAGTCGTATACGAATTGCCACTCCTTTTTTTCTGGTATTGTTGGCTCATAATTATTTGGTTTTCCGAACGTACGATTAAAAGTTTCTACTTCCGATACAAATGGAACTTCATTAACCCATACAGGTAATTCTTCTTCTGGAAATAATTTTAATTGTTTGTTCATTTTATTTTATTTTATTTTGAAATTTCATAAATGATCCTTCTTTATCATTTGTCATACCCGCAATATACAAAGTATCTTTCAGATGTCCAAGTTCTTTATTACTATTATCTTCTCTTTCTGCAAATTCATTAAATTCTTCACTTTTTAAATAATCTTGAATTGGATCTGAGTCTTTTGTTTCCCATGGATATATAATCCATTCATCTCCCTCATGTAATTTAGCCCAAAGTTGTGGTATAAAACATGATGTATGAGGTTTATAATGTAATACTGCAGTATAAACACCAGGTGAATTTTCTAAAGTAACTCCTGTGTCTGCTATATCATCTACAACTAAAGTATTAGAGCCTACAGCATTAACATAAGGTAAACCTAATTTATGAGAGATTAGTACTGCAGGTATTAAACCACCTCTTGGGATTCCGTGAACTGAGTCTATTAAAGGTAAATTTAAGGGGATTTTTTTACATAATTCATCTACTAAATCATTAATATCTCCCCAACTTAAAATTGTTCTATTGTGTACTGTTAATGCCATATCTTATATATTGTGTCCTCCGTTATTAATTTTTAAACTATCAAAAAATTCTTTTCTAGCTAGGTTATCATTTTCTCTAAATACACCTGATGCTTTAGTGGTAACCATTGCAGCACCTTGGTGTTTAACA
>Ga0209634_1000564_pt1 | contig 28843 bp, 14 predicted proteins | sample LinPmetageLP40_FD_184043 | JGI IMG/M metagenome (GOLD analysis project Ga0209634, IMG submission 184043) | Marine viral communities from the Pacific Ocean - LP-40 (SPAdes) (version 2) | ecosystem: Environmental > Aquatic > Marine > Oceanic | place: Pacific Ocean | collected 2010-08-26 | reverse complement strand
AGGCATCTTTACAGACCAAATGCACCGGTACAAAAACCAAAACTAAATATAAATATTGCTAAGTATACAAACAAAGGCAATACATCTAAATTAATCAAAAAATAAATATGGCAGAGTCTGTTATAAATAAATATTTTCCAAGTCAAGCTGTTAGCGATATAGAAAAAATGAGCTACGACTATGGTTTAAAAGTAGCTAAAGCTATTGAAGCTGAGTGGTTTCACAACGATAAAGGTTCTTATAGATATAATAATCATAGAAACGAATTTCACAAATTAAGACTATATGCTAGAGGAGAACAATCAACACAGAAATACAAAGATGAATTATCTATTAATGGTGATTTGTCTTATCTTAATTTAGACTGGAAGCCAGTACCTATTATACCTAAGTTTGTTGACATTGTAGTTAATGGTATTGCAGAAAGAACTTACGATATAAAAGCATACTCACAAGATCCTTTTGGTGTTCAAAAACGTACTGAATATATGGAAACTATATTAGGCGATATGGACACACAAGAGTTAAATGCTTTTACAGAACAAGCTTTTGGTATATCAATGAAGGAAAGTGATATGGAAGAACTACCTGGCTCTAAAGAAGAGCTAGAGCTTCATATGCAGCTTAACTATAAACAAGCTGTAGAAATTGCAGAAGAACAAGCTTTGTCTGTTTTATTTGAAGGTAGTGATTATGAATTGATAAAGAAAAGATTTTATTATGATCTTACTGTTTTAGGTATAGGCGCTACAAAAACTAGCTTTAACACTTCTGAAGGTGTTGTTATTGACTACGTTGATCCCGCAGATTTAGTTTATTCTTACACGCAATCTCCTTATTTTGAAGACTTATATTATGTTGGTGAAGTTAAAAATATACCGGTAAATGAACTTGCAAAACAATTTCCCCATTTAACAGAAACTGATCTTGAAGATATATTAAAAAACAAAAGCTCTTACAAAGCTAGTTATGGTAGTAGTTACGGTATAAACGAGTCTGACAATAACAAAGTTCAAGTTTTATATTTTAATTATAAAACTTATATGAATCAAGTTTATAAAGTAAAAGAAACTAGTAGTGGTGCTGACAAAGTTTTACCAAAAGATGATACGTTTAATCCACCAGAAAATATGGAAGGTGGGTTTGGTAAATTACAAAGATCAATAGAGTGTTTGTATGATGGTGCTATAATACTTGGAACTGAAAAGTTGTTGAAGTGGGAAATGGCTAAAAACATGGTAAGACCTAAAAGTGATTTTACTAAAGTTAAAATGAACTACGCTATTGTAGCTCCACGCATGTATAAAGGGAAAATAGAAAGTTTAGTTAGTCGTATTACTGGTTTTGCTGATATGATACAGCTTACGCATTTAAAGCTACAACAAGTATTATCACGTATGGTGCCGGATGGTGTTTATTTAGATGCTGATGGTTTAGCTGAAATAGATTTAGGTAATGGTACAAACTATAATCCACAAGAAGCCTTAAACATGTTTTTCCAAACAGGTTCTGTTATAGGTAGATCAATGACATCTGAAGGTGATATGAACCCAGGCAAAGTGCCTATTCAAGAAATACAATCAGGTTCTGGTGGACAAAAAATGCAAAGTTTAATTGGTACATACAATTATTATTTACAAATGATAAGAGATACAACCGGTTTAAACGAGGCTAGAGACGCTGCAACACCTGATCCAAAAGCTTTAGTTGGAGTACAAAAGTTAGCGGCTGCTAATTCTAATACTGCTACAAGACATATATTACAAGCTGGTTTATATTTAACATCAGAAGTTGCAGAGTGTTTATCGCTTAGAATATCTGATATTATAGAATACTCACCAACTAAAGAAGCTTTTATAAATCAAATAGGTAATCATAACGTAGCTACATTAGAAGAAATGTCAAGTTTACATTTGTACGATTTTGGTATATTTTTAGAGCTAACACCAGATGATGAAGAAAAAGCAATGCTAGAACAAAATATACAAATGGCATTGCAACAGCAACTTATAGAGCTAACTGACGCTATTGATCTTAGAGAAATTAAAAATATAAAACTAGCTAATCAGCTGTTGAAAATACGTAGAAAAAGAAAGCTAGAAAGAGATCAGCAAATGCAACAACAAAATATACAAGCTCAATCTCAAGCTAACATACAAGCTCAGCAAGCCTCTGCTCAGATGGAAATGCAAAAACAACAAGCACTTAGCCAGTCACAAGCACAGCTAGAACAAGTTAAAGCTCAGCTTGAAGCCCAACAACAAGCTCAAGAAGTTATGTACAAAAAAGAGTTGATGCAGTTAGAGTTTCAAATGAACATGCAACTTAAATCTGTAGAGGCTCAAGCTGTAAAAACAAAAGAAAAAGAAAAAGAAGATCGTAAAGACGAAAGAACAAGAATACAAGCTACTCAACAAAGTGAACTTATAGATCAAAGAAAAAAGGAAAAAGCACCTAAAAACTTTGAGTCTGCAGGTAATGATTCTTTAGGAGGCTTTGACTTAGGCTCTTTTGATCCTAGGTAAAAATTATTAACTATTATTATATTATATTATGGAAGAAAACGTAGAAAACGTAACTCAAGAAGTTACAAAAGTAAATATGTCTAGTGCTAAAGAAAAATCAGATGACAATATTACAAAAGTAGATTTAAATAAACCAATACAACCAAAAGAAAAAATAGAAAATGAAACCTCAGAAACAAAAGAAGTTGCAGAAGACAATACTGACAACGAGGGAGTGGTTAGAGTCGATGAAAATACCGACACCACAGAAAAACAAGAAGAAGTACAACCGCAAACTGAAACACAAGAAACTCCAGTATTAGAGGAAGTTACTGAAGAGGTTAAAGAGCAAGCAGAAGAATTAACTGAACAAGTTGAAGAAGCTGTTGCTGAAGCCCAAGAAACTGGACAAGCTATACCTGAAAATTTACAAAAAGTTGTAGATTTTATGGAAGAAACTGGTGGTACACTAGAAGATTATGTAAGACTTAATCAAGACTTTTCTAATTACGATGATATGACAGTTCTTAGAGAGTATTACAGACAAACAAAATCTCACTTAACAGATGATGAAGTTAGTTTTTTAATAGAAGATTCATTTGCATATGATGAAGAAGAAGATGAAGCAAGAGAGATTAAAAAGAAAAAAATAGCGTTAAAAGAGCAAGTTGCCAACGCTAAAAGCCACTTAGACGGGCAAAAGTCTAAATACTATGAAGAAATTAAAGCTGGTTCTAGGTTAACAACCGAACAACAGAAAGCTATAAACTTTTTTAATAGGTACAACAAAGAGTCGGAAGAAACTCAAAAAATAGCAAAAAAACAAACTGATAATTTTTTAAATAAAACAAATCAAGTTTTTAACGATAAGTTCAAAGGTTTTGAATATAACATCGGCGAAAAAAGATATAGGTTTAATGTGAAAAATGCTAACGAGGTTAAAAGTAACCAAAGTGATATTAATAATTTTGTCAAGAAGTTCTTGAATGAAAAAAATGAAATGTCAGACGCTAAAGGTTATCATAAATCTTTATTTACAGCAATGAACGCTGATGCTATTGCTAATCACTTTTACGAACAAGGTAAAGCTGACGCTATTAAAGATAGTGTTGCTAAAGCCAAAAATGTAAGTATGGATCCTAGACAATCGTTTTCAAACGATAATACTAGTGGACCAAAAGTAAGAGTGCTTAACAATGACACTTCTCCAACTTTTAAATTTAAAATCAAAAATAAATAATTAATTTAAAAAAACAAAATTATGTCAATTACTGCAGGAAGTTTGTTAAATAGTGTGCCAGCTACGCAGCAGGCTACATTATCAACAAACTATTTAGATCTTGCGTCTACAGCTGGAGCTGGATGGGCGCAACAATATGTACCAGACCTAATGGAAAAAGAAGCTGAAGTTTTCGGACCGAGAACTATTTCAGGTTTCTTAAATCAAGTTGGGGCTGAAGAGGCTATGACTGCTGACCAAGTTGTTTGGTCTGAGCAATCTAGACTACACTTATCTTATAAAGGAACAGTACAAACAAAAGCTGGTGGTACTGTAGTTTCTGGTGGTATTATCGATATTGACACTGATATTGATGGTAACTCTATGGATAAAATTCACGGTGTTAGAGTTAACGATCTTGTTATCGTTGCTGGTAGTGCTGGTGTTGTAAAATGTTTAGTAACTGAAGCTATTAGAGGTACTGCTACAGCTAACGCTTTTATTGAAGTAGCTCCTTATGGTGTAGCTTCTTTAGATGCTGCTGGTTTTGAGGATGCTGATGCAATTACTATACTAGTTTATGGTTCTGAGTTTCAAAAAGGAAGAAGTTATAATACTTCTGCTGATGTTGGTAATTCTGGAACTGCTACTGATTCAAGAGGTGCTAATGAGCCTTCTTTCAAGTCTTATATGAACAAACCAATTATATTAAAAGATTATTACGAAGTTTCAGGATCTGATGCTTCTAAAATTGGTTGGGTAGAAGTTTCTGCTGAAAACGGGCAATCAGGTTACTTATGGTATTTAAAAGCTGAAGCTGATACTAGAGCTCGTTTTACTGACTATTTAGAAATGTCTATGTTAGAATCAAAAATGGGTGGTGGTGCTAACGCAGGTGCTACTGGTCATCCAGTTGTTGCAGCTGCTGATTTAACTGACGATGCTTTTGATTTAACAGCTGATACTGCTACGGGTACTCAAGGTTTATTTGATGCTATTGAGTCAAGAGGTAATGTTACTTCTGGTGTTACTGGTGTTAATGGTTCTACTGATTTAGCTGAATTTGATGCTATCTTAGCTGAGTTTGACAAACAAGGTGCTATTGAAGAATACATGATGTTTGTTAACAGATCAACTAGCTTAGCTATTGATGATATGTTAGCTTCAATGAATTCTTACGGGGCTGGTGGTACTTCTTATGGAGTATTTAACAACTCTGAAGACATGGCATTAAATTTAGGTTTCACTGGTTTTAGAAGAGGTTCTTATGACTTCTACAAGTCTGACTTCAGATACTTAAATGACTTAGCTACAAGAGGTGGTATTAACGCTGCTGCTGGAGCTAACGCGCTTAGAGGGGTTATGATACCTGCTGGTACTTCTTCAGTTTACGATCAAACTGTTGGTGCAAGCATGAAGAGACCTTTCTTACATGTTAGATATAGAGCTTCACAAACTGATGACCGAAGATTAAAAACTTGGGTTACTGGTTCTGTTGGCGCTGCTACATCTGCTTTAGATGCAATGCAATTACACTTCTTATCAGAAAGATGTTTAATTACTCAAGGTGCAAATAATTTCATGTTAATGAAATAAGCACTGTTTACTTAAAGAACCGGGGCTTCGGCCTCGGTCCTTTTATTTATTAATTTTATTATATATTATATTATGGCAAAAAAACAAAAAATACAAGAGGTAGAGGTACCTGTTGTTGAAACTCCAGTAGTTGAAACACTAAAACCTAAAAAAGTTAAACCTGCAAAACCAACTTGGGAAATAAAAGATAGAATTTATTATTTAAAAAGCAACTTAAAGCCGCTTTCTAAAATGGTTAGATCTTCTGATATATTTTGGTTTGATGAAGAAAAAGGTTACCAAAGAGAACTTAAGTATTGTCAAAACCAACAAACTTGCTTTGTAGATGAAATGAAAGGAGATCAAAGACTTTCTCATATTATATTTAGAAACGGAGTTTTGTTTGTAGAAAAAGAAAAAACAGTTTTACAAAAACTATTATCTTTATATCACCCTCACGCAGATAATATTTTTTATGAATATAACCCTAGTGAAATAGCAGATCAACAAATAGATATGCTAGAACTAGAAGCGGATGCAATTGTTACTGCTAGAAGCATGGATATTAATTTAACAGAAGCTATACTACGTGTTGAAAATGGTTCTAAAGTATCTAAGATGAGTTCTAGCGAACTTAAAAGAGACTTACTAGTGTTTGCTAGAAAAAATCCTTCTTTGTTTTTAGAATTAGCTAGTGATGATAATGTTCAGTTAAGGAATTTTGGTATTAACGCTGCAGAGCTTGGTATTATTAAATTAAGCTCAGATCAAAGAAACTTTTTATGGGGATCAAATAATAGACCTATAATGGTAGTTCCTTTTGATGAACATCCATACACTGCTTTAGCACATTGGTTTAAAACTGATGAAGGTATGGAAATATATGCAAATATAGAAAAACGATTAAACTAATCAAACTGTAGAAGCGGTCGCTCTACGGGGCGACTGCAACTACTTAACAACAATAAAATGAAATCAAAAGGACTAGGCGACTCAATTGAAAAATTTACAAAAGCAACAGGGATAAAAACTTTAGCTCAAGCAACTGCTAGATTAACAGGTAATAAAGACTGCGGGTGTAACAAAAGAAAAGACTTATTAAATAAAGCTTTCCCTTATAAAAAATAATAAACATGATAAGTATAGACACTATATATCAAAGAGTACTAGCTGCTGCAAATAAAGAACAAAGAGGATATGTAACACCTCAAGAGTTTAATTTATTTGCAAACCAAGCTCAAATGGATATTTTTGAACAATATTTTTATGACTTAAATCAATATGATAGATTACCTGATAACAACACGGAGTTTTCTAACATAACAAATTTACTCGATGAAAAAATAAGCGTCTTTAAGCAAGTTAAAAATTTAACAGCTGGTACAGGTAGTGAGTTTATTTTACCAGGATCAACTGGTGTTGATGATTTTTACAGATTAGGTACTGTAATGTATCAATCAAAATACCCTGTTGAAGAAATAGAACATGAAGAGCTTTATAGAATACAACTAAGTCCTTTATCAGCACCTTCAACAACTCAACCAGTTTATATTAGAAAAAAGAATTCAGCTTCACAGCAAGTTATAGAAGTTTATCCACAAAGCATAAACTCAGGTATAACAGCAACTCAAATACATAAGCCAAATAAAGTTAATTGGGGCTACGTTGTAATTGATGGTAAAGCATTGTATAATGCAACAGCATCAGTAAACTTTGAATTACATGCTTCAGAGGAAAAAGAACTTGTTAACAAAATATTAGTGCTATCAGGCATAATGTTAAAAGACAGTGGGCTTTATGCTTCTGCAACTCAAGAAGATCAAAAAAGTATTCAACAAGAAAAATCATAATAAATGGGATTACTAAATCAATCAGCAAGACAATATTATGAAGGCCCAGACGGCGTTCAAAACAGTGGAGACGAATTATATGGTAGTTATCAATTTACGTCTTTAGAAAATATAATAAATCAATTTATAATTGCTTATGTTGGTGAAGACAAGTTAATTCCTAGAATAAAAAAAACAGATGTTTCTTTTCACGCTAAACGTGCTTTACAAGAGTTAAGTTTTGATACTTTTAAATCTTGCAAATCTTTAGAGCTTGAAGTTCCAAACACATTAAGTTTACCTTTACCACAAGATTATGTAAATTATGTTAAAGTTTCTTGGGTTGATGGTAGCGGTGTACTACGTATGTTATACCCTATGTCTAAAACTTCAAACCCAAAAGCTTTCCAACAGAATGCTGATGGTAGTTTAAAATTTGAAAACAATACTTACCAAGCAACAACTGCAGATCCTTTTCAAGAATACGGTATTACAAAATCTGGAAAAACATCTGCATTTAACGGTGATGGTTTAATAAAATCAGATAATCCTTTACAGCAATATAAAACAGAAATAAGAGTTAGTTTTGACACGGATGGTACTGGAAATTTAAAGTATGGACCAACACTTTTTCAAAACAATTCAAATGAAAGAGTTAGTCATGGTATGTTTATTCAACTAAGAGAAGTTCACGATATAGCTGTTGGTATGAAAGTTATTGGCCCTGGAATACCTAACGGAACAACAGTACACTCTATAAATACTATAGCTGGTAGTCTTGCTTTCCCTTATAATGTAACACTATCAACTCCAGAATATGAACAATGGCTCTTAGGTGGTCAGATTGGTGCAAATACATACGCTCCAACTATAACTGCATCACAAGTTCTTTTTGACAATGAAGAGCTTATATTTGCAGATCTAAATAAAAAATCAAACACAAAAACAAATTACAAATCATCAAAAACTATAGAAGAAACTGTAGATGGTTATGATTATGACACAGATATATATGATCTTAATGAAGGTAAAAGATATGGTTTAGACCCACAGCACGCACAGACAAATGGATCTTATTATATTGACTGTATGGCTGGAATAATTAATTTTAGCTCTAACATTTCAGGAAAAACTGTGATTATAGAATATATAAGTGACACGCTCGGTACTGATGAGGAAATGAAAGTGCATAAGTTTGCAGAAGAAGCTATGTACAAGTGTATAGCATACGCAATACTTTCTACAAGAGCTAACATACAAGAGTATATAGTACAAAGATTTAAAAAAGAACGTTTTGCTTCTACTAGAACAGCAAAGCTAAGACTATCAAATTTAAAATTAGAAGAATTAACTCAAATACTTAGAGGTAAATCTAAACAAATAAAACACTAGTATATGCCGGAGATTAAAAACAACTTTATTCAAGCTAAAATGAATAAAGATCTTGACGAAAGGTTGGTGCCTAACGGTGAGTACAGAAACGCTTTGAACATACAGGTTTCTAATTCTGACGGTTCTAATGTTGGTGTTATTGAAAATGTTAGAGGTAATACTCTAAAAATTTCTGGACCAGGTTCTAGTGTTGATTATGGTAGTAGATGTGTAGGGACTATTGCAGATGAGTCAAAAAATCTTATATATTGGTTTGTTGCTGCCCCTATGTCTGGTGAAGTTGTTTATAATTTTAACAATACAAATTCAGGTGTTTTAGACTGGAGTTGTAGAAGTTGTTTATTAGATGCTACAACTAACACTTGGTGGCGAGATAAGATATACCAATACAATTCTGTTTCTGAAATAATAAATCCAGTTTTTGTAGATAATTTTTTATTAAAAACATCTTTTCGACCTAGCAGTAACAATGCTAACGGTTTAAATTTAAACACACCCGCTTCAACTGTTTTTAGTGGAACTAGTAACAAGCATTTTTACACTTTAGATTTTATACCTGGAAATATTCATGAGCAAGTTAGTGTTGGTATGACTGCGTATTTTTTTAACGGTAGTGCACATAATAACGTAACAAATTTTTCTCAACCTGCTGGTCAATTTTCACAAGAAACTACACCAGTAGTTAGAACTGTTATAAGTGTAGATAAAGATTTAAATGGTCGTACTTGCGTTATATTTGATAAAAACTTACAAGAAGAGCATGATGGAGCTAATTTTACTAATGGAAATAAACTTATAGATTCTTCTATTGCTGATTACAATTATGTAATATTTACAAAGAAAAGACTTTTAAATTTTAATTGTGACAATATAGTTACTGGTATAAACACTCTTTATGACTTTTTATTATGGACAGATAATGATTCTGAACCTAAAAAATTACATGTCCCAAGAAGTATAGCAGGTACTAATCAAAACGGTAAATTTAGTACTAGACTTATAGTAGAAGAAAGAGGTATTGAAATTAAAGATGATATATTAGTAAAAGAAGAAAACATATCTGTAATAAAAAAATATCCTAAAAATAAGCCTTTAATAGAAGAAAAAGTTGAATATGCTTTAGCAGCCACAGCGTCTTACAATTTTACTAACCAGCAAGAGATTATTAACGGATTACCTACAAATTTGTTTTTATTAAGTGATCCTGGTGATGTAGTAAAAATTGGTTTTGACAATTTTACTGGAGGAAATAATTTTGTTATAGGAGAAGAAATAAGATTTTTAGAACAATCTAGCACGCTTCAATTACCTGAAAATTTTTCTGTTAGATGTAAAGTTTTAGAAAATATAAGCAACACAGTAGAAGTTTTTCCTCAACCTTTTCCACTTAGCCCTCTTACAATATCGCATGGCCCAAACACATATAGATTAGAAATTTTAAGCATATCATCTAACACTATAATAGATCCTACAAATACAGTTAGAGAAGACTTTAATGTACAGAGAGTATTAGATGAAAAAAGCTTGTTTGAAAAAAATATGGCAAGATTTGGTTATAGATGGAGATACCAAGATGGTGAGTATTCTACATTTTCACCTTTTTCAGATATTGTGTTTGAGCCTGGAAAATTCAATTATGATTCTAAAAAAGCCTATAACAAGGCTATGCAAAACCAACTTATAAGATTAACTTTAAGAAACATTATAGCTAGTGATATGCCAGATGATGTTATTCAGGTTGATATTTTATATGTTGACTCTAACTCTCCAAACGTGTATGTAGTTGATAAACTAAGATATAATGATTACGCGCATGTTTCTATTGGTGCTCAAATGTATAATCATTGGCGATCTGATCAATATGAAATAAAATCTGACATTATATACGCTTCTGTACCAGAAAATCAATCGTTTAGATCTTGGGATAATGTACCAAGAAAAGCATTGGCCCAGGAAATAACTGGTAACAGACTTGTTTACGGTAATTATTTACAAAACTATACATTAAGAAATAATTCTCCAGAAAATTTATATGAAAAACCAGTTTTAGAAACATCATTAGATGATAGATGGAGTCCGCTTGTAATCCTTAACACTAACACTAGAGGTGGTATTACTACTACTACAATAACTACAAATAAAGTTTTATACAACGATATTTATTTTGATGAACAATCAGTAAACCACCCAGAGTTAGACTTTCCTTTTTTAGAACCAGAACCTTTAGAAAACTTATTAGGTAATCCTTCTTTAAAGTCAAATAGAAAATATCAATTAGGTTTTACTTATTTAGATGAATACGGTAGAGAAACGCCTGTGTTTAGTAATTCAGAAGCAACTGTAGATGTAACAAAAAAACACGCAGATGAGTATACACTATTGACTTCTAAAATAGTTTCTTTCCCACCTAGTTGGGCAACAGATTTTAGAGTTTACGTAAAAGAAACTTCTAACGAATACTACAACGTTGTAATGGACAGAGTGTATAGAGCTGAAGATGGTAATTTATGGCTTTCTTTTCCTTCATCTGAAAGAAATAAAATACAAGAAGATACATTTTTAATACTTAAAAAACCTGCTGACTCAGATGCTTTAGTTGAAGATCCTGCTAGATACAAAGTTGTTTCTATAGAAAACGAAGTTCCAGATTATTTAAAAACAAAACAAAAGCTAGTTATAAAAGCTACTGGAGATGACACTCTTCTTCCAACTCCACCAATAACACATTTATTTACATCAGGTCTTTCAAACACTAACTTAGACACTTTGTTATCTCCTTTGTCTAGAACTTTTAAAATTGAAGTTACAAGATTATCAGACGAGACAGCAATAAATTTACAAGATGCTGGTGTCAATGTATTTGACTTTAAAGTTGGAGGACAATACTCAAGAAAATACAATATTGTAAATATCACTGCTGACACTACCGAGTATACAATAACTTTAGATAAAATTATACATAGTAGTGAAGACTGGATGTATAGTAATGTTTTAACAGCAACTTACGATGACAAACTAGAGTTATCTTTTTACAAAGAAATATCTGAAGTTAAACCAGAATTTTTTGGTAAGTTTTTTGTAAAAATAGAAGGTGATGGTATTGCAGACCAATATTTAAATACTAACGTAGAATCTGATACTTTTTATGGTGTAACAGGTTCTTTTAATTTTTTCTATTTTTCTGATGTTGGTAAAGCCGGTATTATAGATGGCACAACAACACTGCAATTAACTCCTAACGGTACTACTTGGGAGTATTACCAATCATCAAATGGTTTTAATCCTCATACTGGTGCTTCCACATCTGTAATACACAGTGCGGGTACTACTATGGTTAGCGCTGAAACATCTACAGATAGCTCGAATGATTGGGATGATGTTTTTGATTTAATAGGCCCTCCATTTCTTAGTGGACAACCATCAAGCGGTTGGTTTATAGATGAAGTTTTTTATGCCGGAGTTCACCCAAGTGGTAACCACCCTAACATACATAATCCAAACAACGTAAACGCTACAGACAGTAATTTTAATTACGGTAGAGGTATATTTAAAGATGGATCGCAAGACTATATAGAATTATCATTTGGCCAAATACAACCTAGTTCTGGATTAGCTGGTAGCGCTTTTGGAGGTCCTAATGGAGACGAAATAAACTATGCTGATTTTAACGAATCATTTATATGGGAAGTTGGTAGTAGTCAAAACCCTAATCATGCAGACCAAAACTCTGTGACAAAAAATTTAACACCTGGTAGTAAGTTTAGATTTTTAGGTGATCAAAACACCGCAATATACACTATATCAGATAGTGTTAGTATACAGAAAATTAGAAGATACAACCATACAGAGTGGGGTGAAGTAAAATATAGGTTTGACCAGTGGGTTTCAGATCAAACAAACACAAATAAAGAACAAAACTATATAGACGCATGGAATAGATTTTCTGCTCCAAATAATAGAAGGTTAACATATGTAATTCCTATTGATAAAGATATACTTGGTCCTAGTGGTACGTTAATAAATGGAGATCCTATTACAGACCCAGACAAGGCAAACTCAGCAGCTTTAGTGTCTACGCCACAAACAATACAGTTTATAGAACAAAGAAAAGATGAAGAAGCTGATGTAATATCAAGTAGTAACCCGGTTATATTTGAAACAGAGCCAAAAGAAAATATTGATTTAAATATATTTTATCAAGCATCAGATTCTTACCCAACAAGGTTGACTATTGAAACAGCTGAGCAGTGGGTTCCTTTAGGTAGTGTTGTTACATGTAAGTCGCATCCTTATGTTGTAAGCGCAACAAGTATTACGTTTGTTACTGGTTGGGAAATAAATAATTTTGGAGAGATAATGGTTAAGTTTAATCAACCTTTAGATATTTTAGGCATGGGTAGACTAGACGTTCTTGATCAACAAACTTTAATATTAAGATTTGTTAGACCAGACAATTCATTTACAACTCTTAGAGGTGCTTGGACAAATCCTGTTACAGTTCCAGAGTTTGCATCTGTTACTCCAAGTTTAGAAATAGGTAATCAAACTGACTATGTAACAAATAATATGCCTTGGACAGAAACTGCTTATCAAGTTAGTAGTTCTAATGTAGCTGCTAATAAAATAGGTATATCTTGGTTTAATGTGTTTTCTTATGGTAATGGTGTTGAGTCTGATAGAATAAGAGATATTTTTAACGAAAAAAAATTAAGTAAAGGTGTTAAAGTTTCTACAACTATAGACGAGCCATATGAAGAAGAAAGAAGAAGTAGTGGTTTAATATATTCTGGTATATATAATAGCAATAGTGGTGTTAATAATTTAAATCAATTTATACAAGCTGAAAAAATAACTAAAGATTTAAATCCTACCTACGGAAGTATACAGAAATTGTTTTCAAGAGAAACAGACTTAATATCTTTTTGTGAAGATAGAGTTATAAGAATAGCTGCTAACAAAGACGCTATATTTAATGCTGATGGCAACCCTCAGTTAATAGCCACTAACAATGTTCTTGGTCAAACAATACCTTTTAGTGGTGATTTTGGTATATCAACAAATCCAGAATCTTTTGCTAAAGAAAGTTACAGAGCTTATTTTACAGATGCTAAAAACGGTACAGTTCTTAGATTATCTAAAGACGGTTTAACGCCTATATCAGATTATGGTATGAAAGATTATTTTATTGATGTATTAAAAAACAATAATGAATATAGAATAATAGGTAGTTATGATGATAAGAAAAACTTATATAATTTATCTATAAACAAAGATCAATGCTCTTTACCTCAAGTTAGTTTTGGAGATGAAAAATCAACAGTAAGCTATTCTGAAAAAAATAGAGGTTGGGAAAGTTTTAAAAGCTTTGAGCCAGAACAAGGCATAAGTCTTTCTGGTGATTATTACACGTATAAAGGTGGTTATTTATACAAACATCATTCACTAGTCAGTGATAGAAACGCATTTTATGGAAATAATTCATTATCATCTGTTACATTTTTATTTAATGCATCACCTAGTGTTATAAAATCTTTTAATACTTTAAATTATGAAGGCACGCAAGCAAAGGTTGTTGAAGAAACCGCTCACCCAATAGTTCAGTCAAATTCAAATAGAGGTTTTTATAATTTAACTGGAACAGATGGTTGGCTTGTTTCAGATATAAAAACAGACAAACAAGATGGTGATGTACAAGAGTTTATAGAAAAAGAAGGTAAGTGGTTTAATTATATAAAAGGTAAGAAATTATGACAATAACAGCGGGAGATTTAGATTCTAGTGCATTTAATATACAAGGTATTGGCTTTGCCACTGGTTTAGCTGGACCATTAGTTGGTTGTAGAGATTCTTTAGCAGATAATTTTAATATAGACACTGGAGGTGTTTATGGAACTGCTGGTGCTGTTGTTGTGTTTAACACACACTCTGATCCAGGTGATCCTAACGAGTGTTTGTACACTGGTTGTATGGACCAAAACTCTTCGTCATTTTTTTCTACAGTATATAATGGTAACACGTACTACGCAACAACAGCAGGATCTTGTGATTATGAAGGTTGTAATGATCCTTTAGCTTTAAACTACAACGTAACTTGTGGTGGATATGTTTTACCTTCAGGAACTTCTATAACAATAACAAATAATGGGTGTTGTAGCTACCCAGTTTCTTATGACTGTGATAATGTTAATGGAGGTGTGTTAACAATAACAAACGGTACTGGTACTTATGTTGTTTGTGATGGCTTAGGTTTGCCAAGTGGTTGCTACGCTACAGCGGTTGACGCTTATGCGGCTGCTATAGCTGCTTGCCCTGCCTGCGGTTCAAATGTTGTTCAAGGTTGCACTGATCCTTGTGCTCCTAATTACGATTCACTTGCCACCTGTGATGATGGTTCTTGTGTACCAGTTGTATATGGTTGTATGGACGATGGTAGCATGACAACTGGTCAAGTAAATAGTTCTGGTAATTCAATATGGCCAACAACAACTTGCCTTGGTTATGCTTGTGCATCTTACGATTCGTACGATTCTAGTTGGAGTTATGTAGACGATTTTGGAACTGGTCTAGAGCTTAATACTAATTTAGGTGATATTTTAAGTAATACTGGAGCTAATAATTACGATGTTAATGCTACTACTATGGATTGTAGTTGTGAATACCACGGCTGCACAGATCCTCAAGCAATAAACTATGAATCATTTTACACTAACGAAGATGGTAGCTGTATTTATGCTGGTTGTATTGATTCAACGTCTGTAAACGGAGTTACAACATATAATCATCCAAATCCAATATTATACGATAACTTAGGTAACATTATAACTACTTGGTATACAAATCCTATTGACGCTACTATTGATGATGGTACTTGTGTAACGTTTGGTTGTAATCCTATTAACACTCCTAACGTTACACCTTGGAATGGAAATCCTATAAAAGAAACCATGATTAACGACAATGCTTTTGAAAAAGCTATTGAATCTTGGAACGAAGGTGGTATAAACACTCAAATGGAAGGTCTTTATTATGGACACGCTGAACCACCACTTGAGCAGCCTGGAGTTCCTATTTGTGGTATACCTTCTACTTTTGGAAACAATTTAAATAATATTGTTGATTATGGTAACGGACTTACAGGAACTTGCACGTATACAGACAAATTAACACATATGGCTTGGCAAGATAACAACGGCGTGTTTGTTTATGATGGTTTAAGTTGTACACAAGGTTTTGCAAACGCTTGGGGACCTTTTGATCAAAATTATTGGAGTGGTGGAGACGGGCATAATGATGGTTTTTATTTAAAAAGATTTGGATTTCCACAGTTAACCTACCCTGCTCACAAAACTATAATGTCTCCTATTGGTCAAGACATAACCGATCTTTCTGGTGTTCAAGACTTTGCATTAAATCCAGCGTTTAAAAGACTTGTTATACACAACCAATATATAACTAATTTTATTCACACAGAGTCAGATCAGTCAAGTCCTTATTATAACTTAGATATGTTAGATACTTTGTTTAGGCATGCGCCAAACTTTGATTTTTTATCTTTAAAATCTTGTTCGCTTGGAGGCTCGGGAGAAGTTTTAGATTTAACTAACTGGAGTAATTGTAGAGCGGTAGAACTTGTTGATCTTAGTTATGACGAGGTTAATATAAATCACATAAACAACCCTAACTGTCACTCAATATTTATTGTTAATGATACGGTTGCTTTAAACAACAATGGAAATTTAGGGGTTAATTCTAGTCAAAGAAATATGAGAGCTTCTGGAAGTATAAGCACTAGTCCTCTTAGTTATAGCCAAGATTTAAACATAGACTGGAATTCTCACACCCCTGGAACTATACCAAGGCCTACTATAGCGGATAAAGATGAAAGCTATAGACAAGCTACTGTTTGTGGGTATGGTTATAATAAAGTTGGATTAAATAGTATTTCAGGTTCTTTAGTAGGTAAAATGTATGATAATGCTAACGATACTATTGGAGAGCATTTTCCACCTCAACCAACAGGGTTTACAGGTTGGGATATATCAACTGGATTTTCAGGTGATCCTGCGTCACACTTTGTGCCTCAATATAAGCTAGCTCCATTTATTGATGATGGTGTAAATTACAGTTTAAGAGATGGTCAGAATTTAATAAACACAAGAAGAGGTAGTACTAACGCTTTTCCTGAACAAATATTTATTAGTGGTGTAGGTTCTAACGGAGGTAGTGCAACAGTTAATTATGCGTTAATGTGGAATTATCAAGGAAATATTCATGGCATGCCAATTGGTCAAACTTTATCGCCAGGTGGTTCATACCATGATGGTTTTGGTTGGGTTGATCACCCTAGTTCAAATCTTTTGGTTTCTGATCCACATGGTACTGAAGTCGGTTTGTTATACCCTAATCCTGCTTTTCCAAATTATAACCCGCCAAATGGTAATATAAAAGTAGATCTTGAATTAGCTTACCCTAAAAGTAAACGAACAAATTTTTCAAAATTAGGTACTATATCGCAAAGTCAATTAATTTTAATTAATTTAAAAAACTTAAGGCATATTTGGTTAGGATCTGATTGGGACCCAGCATACGCTATGAATACTCCAAACGTACAATCAGCAGGTGCAAATTTTGGAGTTCCTCAAACTAATCCAAAATCTTCAGTTAATAGAAGTTTTTCAATAAAAGGGTGTGGTAATGGCCAGCCAGTTTACGTTCACACTGATGGTAGAGCAATGGAGTTTAAAAAACGATATGGCACAAGTGATCAAGCCGCTGTAAATCAATTTGGTGATCCTATATGGACACCAGAAGCCGAAACTTTCTTTTTGATGTATTTTGATAGTAACGTAGTGTTTATAGATTAATAAAAATTATATGAAAAAAATAAACAAAATAACTATGGACACCAGCCCTATGAAGGCTACTAAAACACTAAGAAGCTATGTTGTTGAAGGAGATCCTGGCGCTATGTTTAGTTTAAGAGTTAGAAATAAATCTAATGCTTATTATTATAACTTTCCAGAAAACACAGATCCAGCTTTTGCAACACCTCCAGCACCAGCATTTGCAGCCGCTGTTGTAGAGTTAAATCCTAAAACAATAGGTGATAGTGGTGTATACGAAAGTTATATATCTTTTCCAGCTATATCAGGCAACGATGGTTATAAAATAGTTTTATTACCAAAAGGAGACACTGAATTAAATACAAATTTATCTTTTGAAAAAAACTTAGAATTTCCTAAAGGTTTTTTACTACAATATAGCAATACAGCTGTTACGTTTAGCTTGTTACACTCTAACTCTGCTGTTGTAGAGCCTAGCAATGTTGTTTCTACAGGTGCTAATCATGTTATATCTACAGGAGTTATAAATTCATTTTCTATAAATTGGGATATAACTTTAGGTTCTAGCCAGTGTGTTATAGCAAGACAACCTGTTGCGACTGATATTGAATTTACAACAACTAAAAAAACAAGAGGTACAAAAACTTCTAATATAGATAAATTTGAACTAACTGATATTACCGGATTGAGTGTTGGTATGGGTGTTAGTGGCACAGGTATAGATAGTGGTGTTACAATAACAGCTATAAATAAAGGTTATTATGATGCGGCAAACTCAACAGTACAAAGCCCTGTGTATATAGTACCTAATGTTTTAGGGACTGATATAGAAAATAAACCAATTATAACGTCTGATAAAGGTGGTACAATAACTTTAAGCGCTACTGCTGGTAGTCATGTAGACGCTAGAACTATAACTTTTACAGGTAAAGGATCTGCTCATGCTAAAAATTTTAACAATACTGAGTTTGAAATAGAAAATTTTGCAGTCACTATAGATCCTGTAACAACGACAACAGATGCAGCGGTTTCAAATAGCACAACAATACCAATAACAAGTACTAACGGTATAAAAGCAGCTGATACAGTTTTAATGTCTGGTATAGGTGTTACAGCTGTAGCGCCACACGTAGATACTGTAAACAATGGTGTTTCGGTTGTGGTGAGCTCAGCACAAACAATAGAAAACGGGCAGACAGTTACATTTACTGGTAGTAGTAGAGTTGCAAACGTAAAACTTGATGTTAAAGTTTTGAATCATGGTAAACTTCCAATAACATTAAAACTAAATTTAGATAACATTTTAACAGTAGGCTAATATGACAATAACATTTTTAGAGCAAATAAACGCATCAGTAGCAATAGGAGACTTAGCTTGGTATTTAACACCAACACCTGCTGGAGTTCCAGGTAATCAGTACTCAACTGGTTCAGCCGCAAACTCTTTGTTGTTTGGTGAAATAACAGATGTAACGCCGTTTACAATAACTGTAGACGTTCCTATAAACATACCGCTAAGCTCTGATTATTTTTTGTTTTCTAAAAACAATGAAGCAAACAAAAGTAATTTAGTCGGTTACTATGCTGAGGTTACAATGGTGAATGAAAGAAAAGATAGGGTAGAGCTATATGCGGTGAGTACTGAGATAACAGAAAGTAGTAAATAAAGAACAAAAAGTGTAATTATAATTAATAAGAAAAAATAAACATGGCACTAGGAAAAAGAATTAATACATTGAAATTAAAAAAGAAAAGCCCTGCGCGTGGGTTTTTTGATAGTATATGGTCTGAAGAAGGCGGTTGGTTTGGCGATAAAGCTGAAAAAAGAAAAGCTACACAAGCTGAAGGTAGAATGAATCAAGCTATTGATGCTTTTGGTAATTTAGATACTAGCAATTTAGCTGCGGGTCTTACAAATCCATATGCTGATGCTAAAAATGTATATGCAGGAGCTACAAATGCTTTTGCTGGTGCTCAAAATGCTTTTGCTGGAGCTCAAAATCAATTTGCAAACGTGCAAAATCAATTTGGTAATTTAGAAAATACAGCTGAAGATTTAACTGTTAACACACAGCAAGCAGAATTTGAAAAACAACAATTTCAACAAAGCCAAGCTAATATGCTTAGTAATCTTTCTGGTGCTGCTGGTGGTAGTGGAGTTGCTGGTTTAGCTCAAGCATTATCAAATCAAAACATGAGACAAGCACAGCAAAGCTCTGCTAGTATAGGACAACAAGAATCTCAGAATCAAGCTATGGCAGCACAACAAGCTGCTTCAAATCAAATGGCTTCTGCACAAGGTGCTCAATCAGCTGAAATGGCTAGAGCGCAGGGAGCTGCAAACCAACAACAAATGATAATGGGTGGCGCTGCAGATCAACAATCACAAATAATGCAAGGTGCAGCTGCTCAACAAGCTCAAATACTAGGCGGTGCTGCCGCACAACAACAAATGGTTTTAGGTGGTGCTGCTAATTTACAAGCAATGCAACTACAAGGTGCTACAGATGCTAGAGGTTTAGAATATCAAAAACAACAAGCAATGGTAGCTGCAAGATCTGGACAGTATGCAAGTGCTGAGCAAGCAAGACAACAAGGTAGTACATTTAATCAGTATATGGACTTTATTGGGACAGTTGGTGAAGCGGCTGGCTCAATAGCTGCAGTTGCTTCAGATAGAAAATTAAAAGAAAATATAAGTTTAATTGGAAAATCACCTAGCGGTATTAATATCTATTCTTTTGAATATAAAAATAAAAAGTTTGGTAAAGGTGTTTATCAAGGAGTTATGGCGGACGAAGTTCCACAAGCTATTGTTAAACTTGATAATTACGATGCTGTTGATTACAATAAAATTGACGTAAACTTTAAACAGATATAACTATGGCAATAGATCCAAATGTTTTTTACAGAGCAGGTGCTATTAAAGGTGATTTAGCTCGCCAAGCAAAACAAGATAGACAACAATCATTTTCAAGAGCAATGAATGCTATAGGCTCTGTTACTAAGATGATAGGAGCTAAACAAGACGAGTATGATCAAAACATGTCTGATTTTAATGGTGAGATACCTAGAGAAGTTGTGCCTGAAGAAACTATGATGCAGCTAACTAGGCATATTGCTCAAAAAAAAGCTGCATACACTGCAAATGCTAAAACAATGAGAAGTAGTCTTTCAAGAAAAAAGAAAAGAGAGGCCGCTGAAGAAAATGAAAAAATAAAATCTGGATTAGCAAAAGTGTATGCTGACTACCAATCAGCACATGATATAGGTAAAGTTCAAGAAAAAAATATACAAAATATAGACCAAAAATATGGTGATGAAATGGAAAGAGACAACTCTCTTAATTTTGCAAACCAAAAATGGTATAAAAATGGTATTAAGTTTTCAGATGACGGTATGACTATAGATGATGTTAGAGAAGATGAAAATGGTAATATGGTAACACACAATAAAAGGTTGTCAGATTTTAAGTTTGCAAAACCAGTGCAAGGTCTTGGTGAAGATACTTTTAATAATGCTTCACTAGCTCTTTCTAATGCTGGTGCAAAAGATGGTAAAAGCGGTGTGTTAGTAAATGAAGAATTTCTTAAATTAGAAAAAAATAAATATGTTAAAGCTATGAAATCGCTTTCACCAGAAGAGCAACGACAGTTTTATTTTAATGGTATGAGTGGTGAACCAGGCACTGCGCAAGCAGATATTGATACAATGAAACAACTTGGTATTAACAAAGCCCAGTATGATGCTATGATGGAAATTCAAGATGAAGACGCTCCAGGTTATCAAGATGCAATGAATAAAAGAGAAGAGTTTGAGCAGGCTAAAAAGTCTTTAGGTTTTAGAAAAGATTTTTTAACACCACAAATGATAGATAGTCAATGGAATACTTTAAGAGATGTTTATAATAGTCGTCACACAGAAGGCTCAAGACTTCTTGATGAAGCACTTGAAAGATCAAAACCTAAGCAAAAAGAAAATAAAAGAGGTAAGGTGATTATTGACGGTTTTGGACAAGTTGATTATCAAGAAGCTGTTTCAACTGCTAAAAAAATGGGTACTAAAGATAACGTTTCTTACGATAAAAGAATGTTAATAAAATTTGTAAACGTTGGAAATGGTATGACTCAAAAATATTTAAGAGATGATTATGGTGGTTATAAAACTAAAGGTGATTTAATACCCACAAACGAAGCTTTAGCTTTAAGAGGTTTAGACAATGTAGGTGTAGAGTTTGAAACTAAAATTAATGTTGACATTCTTAACGAAGGTAATGTTGCTAGTAGCACTGAGCCAAAGCTAAGTGGTATGGGCGGTATGGGACCAAAGAAAGATTAATAAAATATGTTTGAATACAAAGGGCAAGATTTTTCTTTAGAACAACTTCAAGACCATGTTAAAAACAAAAATCTTGACTTTGACACTTACATGGCTAACATGAAAGGGCTTGGCATGACTGAAAAAGAAAATGTTATAAAACCTGAAGAACCAAGTAAAGCATCTACAATGTTATCTAATTTAGGTTTAGGTCCTGTTGAGTTTGCACAAGGTATTGAAAGACAAAAAGAAGCAATACAACTTGGTGTTGTAGAGTTGCTTTCAGATCCTATGAATATACCAAAAGTAATAGCAGGGTTAGAAACAAAAGGTTTTGATGTTGCTGAAAAACGTGGGGCAAGAGCAGCTATTAAATCTATAAATTTAGGTAGCTCTGATAGTTACGAGCCTATTGTTGAAAAATTAGAGCAAAACATACCGCAATATGAAACACAAAGTATAACAGAAGATATTCAAAAAGGAAACTATGCTCAAGCTGGTTTTAGAACTGTTAACGCCGCGTTAAGGTCTGCACCATCATTAGTTGCTGCCGCTAGTGGTGTTGGTGGATTAGTTGCTTTAGCTGGTAGTGTAGCAGGTAATAAATTTGAAGAAGAATTTGAAGCAGACCCAACAAAATCAACTGGTTTGTTATTAGCAAACGCTGGTTTAACAGGCGCTACAGAAGCAACATTTGAATTAGTAACTAGAGGTCTTTTAAAAAAAGCTGGTTTTCTACGCGGCCAAGGCAATATAAAAGCCGCTAAAGAACTATTACAAGGCGGTGCAAAAAATATAATTAAAAATATAGCTTATGGTGTTAGTGCTGAAGGAGCTTCAGAAGCAGCTACAGAGCTAACTGTTGCTTTAGAAGATAGGTTAACATTAGGTAAAAAAATAGATAAAGATTTACTTTATAGATTAGGAGATGCTTTTATTGTTGGTTCTTTTATTGGTGGTGGTATTTCTACTGTTGGTGAGTTAGGTAGTACAAATAAATTAGCAAAACAAAGAGCTGAAGCTATATTAATGCCAGAAGATATAAAGCAAGATATAAACACAAAAGTTAATCAACTAAACGAATTAGTTAAAGACCTGCCAAACGCTTCTGAAGAAGGTAAAGTTATTATTGAAGATCAAATAAACGTTTTAGAACAAGATATAATTTTTCAAAAACAAAAATCTTCAAGAATAGTAAATAGTTTGAAAGATAAAGATTTGCAAAATTATTTTAATAATGTAAACGAAATAAATAAGCAAAAAAATATTATAAAAAAAGCTAACACTAAAAGCGAAATAAAACTTGCTAAAAATAAAATAAAAGAATTAATTGAAAATAATAATTCTATTGTACAAGAAGTTGCCACTAAACAAACAACGCAAGTTACAGAGGCTGTAAAACAACAAATAAAAGAAGGCGGTTTAGATGGTAAAGTAACAGAGTTAACGTCAGAAGAAATATCAAATATCAAACAAAAAGGTTTTGATTCTAAAGAAGCTTCACAACAATTTGGTTTTATTGATCAAGGTGTAGATGGTAGTTTTGAAATATTTTTAAACAAAGATAAACCAATGATTGGCACAGCTGGTCATGAATTTTTACATGCGGTATTGTTTAAAACTATTAAAAATAATCAAACTACTCAAGACGCGTTAGGTGATGCTTTAATTGAGCATATATCTAAGCTAGGTGGTGACAAAACTGTTTTAGGCCAAAGATTATCCGGTTACGGTAAGTTTAATAAAGAAGGTGTGTTTGAAAGAGATTCAAACTTTGGTGAAGAAACAATGACTATAATGTCTGAAGAAATTTTAAATGGAAATTTAAAGTTTGAAGAAAGCTTTTTCACTAAAATCGGTGATATAATTAGAAGGTTTAGTCAAGATTATTTAGGTAGACAAGTTATACTTAACAAACCTAGAGATGTTTATAATTTTGTAAAAGATTATACTAAAAGTATTAAAGATGGTAAAATAAGTCCAGCTATATTAAAAGTAGCTAAAGAAGGTGCTGTTGGTAAGTTAGTTTCTAAAGAAACTAAAGCGAAAGATGCAGTTCAAATGTCTAAAGACGCTTCTGACAACGTGCAACGTATATACGAAGAAAAAGGCGCTACAGGTGCTTTTGAAATAATAGAACAATTTAAACCTATAGTTAGTAAAATTGTTGAAAAACGTAGAGAAGCTCCTAATTTTGATAGAGAGCTTTTAATGAGTGAAATAGAAATAGGTAAACGTGGTATATTAGATCTTATATCTGAATATAAACCAGAGTCTGGCGTGCCATTAGCCGCTTTTATTAACAAGTTTTTACCAGCTAGAGCTATAGAGGCTTCGCAAAGAGTTTTAGGCGAAGAATTTACACAAGATGTAACAGAAGCTAAAGGTGTTGCTACTGAAGAACAAGCTGTTGAAGTTGAAACAAAACCAAAGAAAAGTAAAATTGTATTAGCAAAAAGACTTGGTGTTTCTAAAGAATCTATAGATGCTATTAAAAAAATACTACCTAGCTTAGACACTAGCAATTTAACTTTTAAAACATTAAAAAATCAAGTACCAGAAATAGTTGGTAGTTTATTTGGTGTATCACCTAAAAAAATAGTTAACAAAGCTAATATAACTAAAGGCGAGCTTTTATCATCGCAAATGTTTATTAATAAAAATGCTGATTTATTAATGGCAATGCTACCTGAGGGTGCAACGCCAGGTGGTACAGCCACTGGAGTACCTAAAACATTGTTAGATGCTTTTTATACAAAAACCAATAGAGCAAAAGCTGCTACTACAGGAAGCAAAGCTGGTCTTGCGGTGCAAAGAAAAAACAAAATAGATAGAACAGAGTTTTTAGAAACTTTTGGTATTATTGAAGGCAAACCAGTGCGTACTGATAGAAATACATCGGCTAGAGTATTAGCGCTAGCAGATCAGTTGGGTAAAATGATAACTAACCAAACAGTAAGAGAAGAGTTAAAAAAACAACAACTACCTACTGACAAGATAGCTGAAGGTAAAAGCGAGATAATGTTTAGCAGACAAGCTAAAGCGGCTGTTGTAACTGAAAAAGTTAAAAATTATTTAAGTAAAAATTATTTTAAAAATATAATAAAAGAAGGTAGGTTTAAAGGCCATGCAATACCTAAATATAAAGTTTTATTAGAAAGAACTAAAAATGGAGAGGTTGTAATGGAGACTGTTGACATGAAGCAAATGCAGGCTTTAGTTCCAGGTATGAATATAACTTATGAAAAACTTTTTGCAAATAAAATAAATAAATTTATTAGTGCTTATCCTCAATATTATGACTTAGTAAGAGAGTATTTTACCGGTGGTATAAAAAGAAGTGCTTTTATTAGTAATGATTATTTTGAAAATTTAATACCTGTTAGTTTGAAAAAAGGAATTAACCAGGTTAATGCAAAAAGACTTAATTATACTTCAAGAAAAAGACAAAATAAAAATATAGCTAAATTAGACTTGTCTATTGATAAAAATAAAATAGATAATTTAATTAAATTTACAAAAGATATTGAGTCTTATTTAAAAGATAATCCAAACGATGCAGATCTTTTTGTTGAATTAAAAAAACATGGTAGTATTGATCAAAATAATTTTGGTAGAAAATCAGGTCCACAAATTGGGCATGCAGTAGACAAAAACAAAAAACCTATTTTTGATAAAGATGTTGTAGAAGAGCATACTCCTCAAAACGAAATGATGAGTATTTTATTTGGAGCTGCAATAGACGGTAACGTAGACCAAGTAACACCACTTATAAGAGCAGTTTTCTCTCAAATATCTTTACTTAAAAAAGATGACCCAGGTGGTAAGTTAAAAGAATCTATGGGTAAAGATTTTTATGAAAAAGTTGCGCCTAGAATATTAAGTAAAGAATTAGATCCTAGACTAATGCAAAGTTATGCTGGTATATATAGACTTATGAAAGCCGGTGTTGATCCAAATAACTATATGCTTAATAGAATGAAAAAAACTATTGCAGAGTATTTAAACGTTGATAATCTTTCTGTTGAAGATGCTATAAGTTCTATAATAGATCTTTTTGAAGGTAACACTAACTTAGAAAGATTATTTTCTTTTTCAAAAGTGCCAATAAAAAAAGATATAAAACAAACAAAAATATTATCCAAAGCTATTAACAAAGCAAGAGTTTTCAAACAACCTAAAGGTATTAGTATTTTAGACTTTGACGACACATTAGCTACAAGTAAGTCTTTAGTTAAATATACAACTCCAGACGGTGATAAAGGTACTTTAACACCAGAAGAATACGCTAGTAGTTATGAAAACATGCAAGACCTTGGTATTACTTTTGATTTTTCAGAGTTTAACAAAGTTGTAAAAGGTAAAGTAGCTCCGTTATTTCAAAAAGCTTTAAAGTTACAAGGAAAGTTTGGTCCTGAAAATATGTTTGTATTAACAGCAAGACCACCACAATCTCAAAGTGCAATATTTGAATTTTTAAAAGCTAACGGCTTAAATATACCTTTAAAAAACATAACTGGCCTAGGTAATTCTACGGCAGAAGCTAAAGCACTATGGATAGCTGATAAGGTTGGTGAAGGTTTTAATGACTTTTATTTTGCTGATGACGCTTTGCAAAACGTGCAAGCTGTTAAAAACATGTTAGATCAATTTGATGTTAAATCAAAAGTACAACAAGCTAAGCTACAGTTTAGTAAGTCAATGGATAAAGATTTTAATGACATATTAGAAAATATAACAGGTATAGAGTCAGAAAAAAGATTTAGCGCTATTAAAGCTAGAAAACGTGGTGCTAGTAAAGGTAAGTTTAGATTATTTATACCACCATCACACGAGGACTTTGTAGGTTTATTATATAACTTTATGGGTAAAGGTAAGGTAGGTGATGGTCATAGAGAGTTTTTTGAACAAGCTTTGGTTAGACCTTTAAATAGAGGTTATAGAGAGCTTGACACCGCTAAACAATCTATTGCCACTGATTATAAATCTTTAAATAAACAGTTTAAAGACGTTAAAAATAAATTTACAAAGAAAACTCCTGATGGTGATTTTACTTTTGAAGACGCGATAAGGGTATACCTTTGGAATAAACACGGTCATACAATACCTGGTATAAGCCCTACCGATCAAGCTAAATTATCTGACTTAGTAGCTCAAGACCCACAACTACAGTCGTATGCAGAAGCTTTAAATTTAATATCTAAAGTAGATGATTACGTAGCACCTCAAGAAGGTTGGGAAGGCGGTAACATAAGAATAGACTTAATAGACGCAACGGGTAGAGTAGGTAGAGCACAATATTTTGAAGAGTTTCAAGGAAATGCAGAGATAATATTTTCAGAAGAAAATTTAAATAAAATTGAAGCTGCATATGGCGTTGGTGTTAGATCTGCACTTGAAGACATGTTACATAGAATTAAAACTGGTATTAATAGACCTAAAGGGCAAAGCGCTACTGTAAACAAGTTTATGAACTACTTAAATGGATCTGTAGGTTCTGTGATGTTTTTCAACACTAGATCTGCTTTATTACAGCAAATGTCTAATGTTAACTATTTAAACTTTGCTGATAATAATATTTTATCTGCAGCTAAAGCGTTTGCAAACCAACCGCAATACTGGAAAGATTTTGCTTTTATATTTAATTCAGACATGTTAAAGCAAAGACGTGGTGGTATACAAACAGACGTTAACGGCGCTGAGCTTGCGCAAACAGTAGCTAGATCAAAAAATCCAATAGGATCTGTTATTGGAAAACTATTACAAATAGGTTTTTTACCTACACAAATTGGTGATAATATTGCAATTGCAACTGGTGGTGCTACATTTTATAGAAATAGAATAAATAAATATATAAAAGATGGTTTAAGTCAGAAAGAAGCAGAATCAAAAGCTTTTACAGATTTTCAAGATATAACACAAAAAACACAGCAGTCTGCAAGACCTGATATGACTTCACAACAACAAGCTAGTTGGATAGGCAAGTTAATATTAAATTTCTTAAATACACCGTCGCAATATAATAGAATAATTAAAAAAGCTGCTTCTGATATTAAAAATAGAAGAATCACAAAGCCTAACACTTCATTATTGCAAAGTAATTTATCTAATATAAGTAGAATAGCTTATTATGGCGCTGCACAAAACTTAATATTTTATAGTTTACAAACAGCATTGTTTGCGGTTATGTTTGGTGATGACGATGAAGACGAGCAAAGAAAAGCAGAGCAAATATTAAAGAAAAAAGAAAGAGTTATAAATGGAGCTATAGATACTATATTAAGAGGTTCTGGTTTTTATGGTGTTGCTGTTTCTACTTTAAAAAATATGGCTATTAAGTTTCAAGAACAAAGAGAAAAAGGTTTTAACGCTGACGAAAGCGCTGTGTTAATGGAAGCTTTAAACTTTTCTCCTGTTGTAGGTATTAAAGCTAGAAAAATAGTTAACGCTGAAAAAACACTTAATTACAATAAAAAAGTAATTGAGGAAATGGAAACTTTTGATATTGACAATCCGGTGTGGTCAGCTGTAACAAATTTAATAGAGGCTACTACTAATCTAACACTTAATAGATTATTAACTAAAACAATTAATTTAAGAGATGCGTCTAATGCTGAGTTTACTACGTTTCAAAGAATATTAATGTTTAGTGGTTATACAAAATGGAGCTTAGGTTTAGAAGATGAGAAAATAAAAGATGTAAAAGAAAAAATTAAATCTAAGAAAAAGAAATCATCAAAAAATAAAAAAACTAAAGGAAAATTTAAATCATTAATAAAATGAAAAAACTAATAATAATAATGTGTATAGCATTGGTTGCTTGCGCCGCGCCAAAAGAGTGTTGTTCACAGAACTTTAAAAAGTATTTTAAGTTTGCTACGTTTTATGCAGCTGCAAATGGTGGTAACTCTATTTCAGACATAGATGTATTTTCTGTAACTAACGGTTTAGAAACTGTAACAGTAAAAACGCCTTACGATTACAACTTAGCTTTAGGTATACGTAAGATTGCAAGATTTGGTTATGAAAACAGAGCAAGTACATTTTATGATGGTACAGAACAATCATGGTCAGATGGTGCTAACGTGGGTAAAGTGCGTGGCTTAGAATTTTTATTTGAAGTAGATTACAAAAGACAACAGGGTGATGAGTATTTAGATCAAC
>Ga0209634_1000562_pt1 | contig 28979 bp, 45 predicted proteins | sample LinPmetageLP40_FD_184043 | JGI IMG/M metagenome (GOLD analysis project Ga0209634, IMG submission 184043) | Marine viral communities from the Pacific Ocean - LP-40 (SPAdes) (version 2) | ecosystem: Environmental > Aquatic > Marine > Oceanic | place: Pacific Ocean | collected 2010-08-26 | reverse complement strand
TAGGTAGTCATTATAATGAAAATCTTCCTTTTAACGATAGAGTAAACGATGTAAAACTATACAACACAAGATTATCAAACGCAGAATTACAAGCATTAACAACAATATAAATAATTAAATAAATTAATAAAATGAAAGTAGGAAAGTATTTTTTCAAAGATTTAGCAACTGCCGAAGCCAAAATAAAGGCCTTAGGCGTAAGCGAAGATGAAGATGGTAACGAATACCCAACGCATTCACATTCAATCGTTAAACTAGGTCATATCGTCTTAGAACAACCTGAATTTGATGAAGATGGTGAAGTTACTAAAGAAGCCGTATTAAGTGAAAACTATCACTTGGATGTTTTATGGGATTTAAGCGATTCAACTGATGAAGATGGCGAATTAATTAAAGCCGATCATCCTCACGGATGGAAATCCGCAAGCGTTGAATTAGATTCAAATGGCGTTCATTCATTCTTTGGAATTGATTATTTAGCGCACAAAATGTAATTTATGGCGAATCCAACTTTGGCAATGATTCCAAGTGGGTACAAAGCCGGAAAAGTTTATTCTGTTTTACCGGTCAATGGGGATGGGGATTTTTCAACATTCACAAGGGCCGGCCAAGCAACGCGCGTAAATCAAAGCGGATTTATTGAAACCGTTAACGCAAACGTGCCGCGTTTAGATTACACAAACGGAGGTTGCCCGGTTTTATTATTGGAAGATCAGAAGGTTAATAATTTAACGTATTCGGAAGATTTCAATAACTGGACAAAACTAAATATAACAACAACGACAAACACAACAATATCACCAAGCGGTGATTTGTCAGCGGATACAATAACAAGAAATTCAAATTCGGCATCATACGTAAACAAAACGTTTACAAAAGAAGAAGAAGATTCGCTTGAAATGACTTTGTCGGTATTTGTTAAAAAAAATGTTGGTGATTTCTTTGCAATTAGGGCGCAAGGAACATATCCCAATAGAATTGATACCTTGTTTCAATTTAGTAATGAAACTTTTACATCTTCAGAAGCGGGAAATAATTTTTCATTTATAAGCGCTTCATTTAAAAAATATACCAATGATTGGTATCGTTTAGATGTTTCTTTTGAAACTGATGAAGCCGAAACATTAACATCATTATTTTCGCCAAGGAGTGTAAGCGGTTCAGTCGATAGTACTGATAGCGTTACAAATTCAAGTGTATTTATTTGGGGCGCCCAATGTGAGTATGAAAATTTAAGTTCATATATTCAAACAACAACGTCAGCACAAACAAGATTAAAAGAAACTTGCAAAGATGGCGGAAATTCTGTTTTATTTGGTGGTCACGGACACAATGTTTTATTAAATTCATTACGTTTAAGATCAACATATTTTGAGAATTTAAAAGGCACAACAGATATATTAAATTCACTTCTTTGCAACGGCGTTTATCCTTACGGATCAACAATGTTTGTCGATTTGCAAAAATCTTTTAAAGACAAAACACTAGGAAGTATATCAATTTCAGACAATTCAAATTTAAACAGAGTTGTTATTAGTAAACAAACTAATAACACACAATTTAAGTTGTTTATTTCAAGGGCTAACGGAGATGTTGTTTCTGAAATTACAACAAACGTTGATTATAACGTTAGAAATAAAATCGCCATTTCTTGGGAGGTTGACAATTTTAAATTTTATGTAAACGGCTTTTTAGTGCTTACAGATACAAGCGGAGGGATTCCAATTGATTTAAAATCTTTTGCATTTAATGCAAATAATCAAAATAGTTGGAATTTTTTCGGTGAAATAAATCAAGTACAATATTACAATACAAGTTTACTGAATTTAGAAATTGAAGAATTGACGTCATATAGTTCATTTTTGAAAATGGCTGAATCACAACTTTGTATTGTCCAATAATTCGAATTTAATAATAAATAATAATTCGTATATTTACAAAAAATTAAATAACATTAAAATTTTTATATAATGGCTACAACTGGAATATTTAACGGAACTAATTTATTGCTAAAAGTAGAAGGCGCAACAATTGGTCACACAACAAGTTGTTCACTTTCTTTGTCAATGGACACACCGGAAGCGACAACAAAAGATTCAGCGGGATTTTCTGAATATATCGGCGGCGTAAAAGGCGGCGAAATATCTTTTGAAGGTTTGGTTGCTTATGATGATAGTGCAAACGCAATTGAAATGGCTGATTATCTTTTGGCTAGAACTCAATTAACTTGTGTATTTGGAACGTCTGAAGCGGGTGACGCAATTTACACGGCAGAAGCGTTTTTATCAAGCGTTGAAATGTCAGCGGAAATGGAAGCGGCTGTAACTTATAGCGGTTCACTTACAATCACCGGCGCAATAGTAAAATCAACTAACTAATCAACATTAGTTTTTTATCATAAAAAAGCCGCCGTCTATTTTTAGGCGATGGCTTTTTATTTTTATTAATCAAATCTTTTAAAATGACAAACAAAAAAAGAGGTTATATTGATATAACCGTCGACGGCAAAAAAAGAACTCTACATTTTTCAATGAACTTTTGGGCGGAATTTACCGAACAAATGGGCGTTTCACTTCAAGAAATTGGAACCGTTTTTGAATCCGGTATTTCATTAAATGGATTGCGTGCATTGATTTATTCAGCGGCATTAGCAAACGACTTAGAAAACGGAAATGACATTGAATACAACCTTTATACAGTTGGAACGTGGCTTGATGATGTTGATGCTGAAAAAATCAATGACATTGTTGAGGCAATGAGTGAATCCAAAATATTAGGTAATTCACTAAATAATCAAACAAAAGGCGCAGCAAAGCCGAAGCCGTCAAGGAAACAATAAATTTTGAAACTTTAACCGATTATTATATTGGGCAAATTGGGATTTTGCCCGATGATTTTTGGCGGCAAACGTGGCGTGAAAACGGTTTAATGGCGGAATATTATCATAATAAAGTTAATTTAAGTTGGGAACAGTCAAGATATGTTTCAACAATGATTTACAATGTTAATTGTCAGAAGAAATCCCAGATGTTAAAACCGGAACAAATGTTTCCGTTGCCAATTGATCAAATAAGAAAACAAAAAAGAGATATTCCAAAATCAACGCGTCAAGAAATGGAAGCGTTTGAAAATAAATCACAATCAATGACTAATAAAAAGACGCTAAATTAAAAGCGTCTTTTTTTTTGTATTTTTGTTTCAATTACATCCTATATTATGGCAGATCAAAATTTAAAAGTAAATATTACCGGCGACAGTTCAAAACTGTCAAACGCCCTTTCATCAGCATCAGGAAAACTCCAAGGATTTGGCGCAAAAATGAAATCTGTTGGAAAATCAATGACAACTTCATTGACTTTGCCATTGGTGGCGGTTGGTGCTGCGGCAGTTAAAATGGCCTTTGACTTTGATAAATCAATGACGTCAATACAAGCGCTTGTTGGCGTTTCTGCGGATAAAGTGGCCGAAATGGGTGAAGCCGCAAAGAAAATGGCAGTAGATACCGGTAAAAGCGGAAGTGAAGCCGCTGAAGCGTTGTTCTTTATTACTTCGGCCGGTTTAAGGGGTTCGGCTGCTATGGATGTTTTAAATATGTCTTTAAAAGCGGCGGCGGTTGGATTAGGTGAAACAAAAACAATTGCAGATTTATCGACTTCAGCAATGAATGCGTATGGAACGGAAAATTTATCCGCTTCAGGCGCAACAGATATTTTAACCGCTGCGGTTCGTGAAGGTAAACTTGAAGCGTCAGCGTTGGCCGGTGCAATGGGCGGCGTGATTCCTTTGGCGTCAAATATGGGCGTTTCTTTTGACCAAGTTGGTGCGGCAATGGCTGCAATGTCAAAAACGGGAACTGATGCGGCAACCGGTGCGACACAATTGACGGCAATTTTAGCATCATTAAAAAAACCAACTTCTGAAGCCGAGGCGGCAATGGCTTCAATGGGAATGTCAACCGAAAGCGTTCAAAAATCACTTAGTGAACAAGGGCTTTTGTCAACTCTGGAAATGCTTCAAAGCGGTTTAAAACAAACCGGTCAAGATACAACGGCAATATTCCCAAATATTAGAGCATTAAAAGGTGTTTTAGATTTAACGGGCGCCGGATTAGAAGATAATAGAAAAGTATTTGATGCGTTAACCAATTCAATGGGTGCAACTGATAAAGCATTTGAAAAAACATCGCAATCGGCATCGTTTAAAATGACGCAAGGACTAAACGCAATGAAATCGTCATTGTTATCGGTTGGTCAAGTTATATTGACGGCGGTTGCGCCCGCGGTTCAAAAAATTGGCGCATTTTTTACGGGTTTATCTGAAAAATTTCAAGCATTATCACCAAGAATGCAAAAAATTATTATTGCATTTGCGGGAATTGTTGCGGCATTAGGGCCGGTCATTGCAATTATAGGAACGTTAATAACATTAGCGCCGGCAATCGGTGCGGCGTTTACCTTAATGATGGGGCCGGTTGGTTTAATTATTGCCGGATTGACTGCGATTGCATTTGTAATTTATAAAAATTGGGCCGGAATAAAAACCGCACTTATTAAAGTTGGTAATTACTTTATTGAATTATATAACAATTCTTTGCCGATACAATTAGCGGTAAACACTTTAATCATGATGTTTAAAAATATGGTTGCAGTTGGTAAATTTCAAATAAAAACAATTATAACTGTTTTTAAAGCATTTGGAAAAGCCGCAATGGGTGTTTTAGGTGGTGTTGGAAATATTTTAATGGGAATTTTCACCCTTGATATGGCTAAAATAAAAAGCGGTTTTAGTGGCATAGGAACTGCAATGAAATCCAATTTTTTAGGCGCGATTGATGGTATAAAAGCAAACGCGAGAGAATTGGGCGGTGCAGTTGTTGATAATTTTAATGACGCTATGAAAACTAAAAAAATAGCTAAATTAAAAGTTGAAGCCGAAGTTGTAAATAATGGCGCCACAGCAACATCAACGGTTGATCCAAGTGCTGACGGTGGCGGGCCTGAATCTTCAGGAACTGATTTTGTTGTTACACCGGTTTTAGATCCAGATGCAACAAGTAAATTAAAATCCATAAGCGATGAAATTAACAAGGCATTAATTACAAACGACAAATTATCTTATGAAGCAAGAAAAGCTGAATCAACTAAATATTACGATGATTTAATTGGTAAAGTTGAAAAGGGTTCAGAAAAGGAAAAGGCATTAACACAAGCAAAATCAGCGGCATTAGCTACAATTGAAAGTGAAGAAAAAAGCCGAATTTTAGATTTAAGGCAACAGTTTGCTGATTCTACTAATGCAAGTGAAGAACAACAAAAATCCCTAGAAGTTGAAAGAATAAAAACAAAGTTTGCAGAAATGCGACAATTGGCGATTGATAATAATTTAATGACTGCCGAACAAGAAGCGGCGTTTAATACGGCACAAGCTGAAGCGGAAGCCGAAGTTTATGAAGAAAAAAAGACGCGTTTTCTTGGCTTTATGATGTCAATGACAGAGGCACAAGAAATGATGCAATCAATTAATCAATCAATATCGGGTTCTTTTGGTGCATTAGGTGGCGCAATTACAAACGCATTTGGCGGGGCAGATTCAGCAATGGGCGCATTTGTTGGAACTATGGCAAAAGATGCATTAAAAATTGTTGGGCATAACCTTAGGGTTTCAATGTCGAACTCTATAAGTGGCGCAACCGAATCAGCCAAATCATTTGGGCCGGCTGCGGCGTTTGTATTACCGGCATTAATAGCGGGGGCAACTGCATTGGTTTCAGGATCGTTTTCAAAGTTTGCTGACGGTGGTATTGTTAGCGGCCCAACAATGGGCCTTGTGGGTGAATATCCGGGCGCGCGTTCAAATCCGGAAGTGATAGCGCCATTAAATAAATTGCAAGGAATGATTGGCGGCTCTGGCGGTGCAACAAACGTAAACGTTGGCGGTCAAATTAGATTAGAAGGTCAAGATTTATTGATTGCAATTGAAAGAGCGACAGAAACAAGCGACAGAATTTCGTAACAAAATAAAAAAATGGCATACGGCGTAAAATATAGATTAGAATTTTCTGATGTTTTAGAACACGGAAAAAAAGTTGAAATATTAAAAAAGAATTATACCGGTGCGGTTTTGCCAATGGTGGGAACTAATAACCCGGTTGTAATTCAATGGCAAGCGTCAGACGATTTTTACAAACCAATAATTGGTTCAAGATGTTCTTTAAATTTAATGGTAACGGACACCGTTCAATATGATGATTTTTACAAATTTGATGAACGCGAGTATAAAGTTGTTGTTTCTTATTTAAAAAGTAACGCCGAAGTTTATGCCGATCGGGTTATTGCTGACGGTGGTACTGTTGAATCATTAAATTGCGTTAATACATTAGCGAGCGGAATAAGTACTGAATACGGCGCTTATTGGAGTGGTTTTTTAGTTGTTGATAGGTTTATTGAAAAACTACAACCAAAGCCGTTTAACGTGTCTTTTAATGCGTTTGATGGTTTGGGTACGTTAGACAATTTTGAATCGCCTTTAACTACATTATACACCCCTTCAAATCCGGTTTATCTTACTGATGGCGAAAGAATTTCATTAATATTAGCAAATTTAGATTTGGATTTGGATTTGTGTTTTATAAACGACATTTCAAGCGTTAAATTACCGGGCAACCCAACAAATAATAAATATTTTCCAAACACAATCACAATTTCACCGGGATTCAATGAATTGGTTGACGGGTATGACATTGGAACTTCAAAAATTCAATTAGAAGATTTATTGTCAACATATAATATGAGAATTTACCAATCAAATAATAAATGGTATATAGTAGAGGCAACCAACGTTTTTGATGTAGATGTAAAAAATAATATTTATAATCAATTACAATCAAACGGCGTTGTTCCTACAAATATTAGGCAGCAAATAACAGATGTTTTAGTAAGTAAAAACGATGAAGATTTAAAAGTTTACAATTATAGTTCTGCCGGTGTTTTTCAGTCCGAAACTAAAGAATCACTTCTTTTAAAAGTTCCAACAGATTTAACACCATTAAAGAAAAATTTAACAAAGGAATTTATACAACCAATTGCAAGCGTTACATCAAATTCAATTAAATCAAATTTTACTTCAGCAAGTTATAACGCCGGGTTTGAATACGGTTTAAATGGGTTTACAGTTTATAATAATTATGCTGAAATTGCAACTAATGAAGTAGCGTATCAAGGAAATAAATCTTTAAAATTAAGTTCAACAGCGCCAACAACAAGTCAATCAAATTGTTTTTCGCCTGATGACGTGCTTTTAAGTGATTTTAATAAAATTGTAAACTATAAATTAAATTCAAAATATTTTATAAAATATAATATTTCAGATAACGATTTAACAATTCCCGCAAATATTCAGTTTAGAATTAGGATTGAATTAAATGGGAACGCATCAAGTTTTCACGAATGGAATTATGACAATCAAAATTGGGTTTTTAATTCACTTCAAAACAATTCAATAACACACACACAATTTAATCAATTTGAAGATTTAAACATTGAATTTTCAAAAGAAGGAATTACTTGGGTTAACGTTGGCGCCGTCAAATTAAGAATTTTTATGCAAAACACAACTTCTGCATCTACATTTTACGAAACAACATATTTTGATAATTTTGAAGTAATAAATTCACAAATAGATTCGCCGTCGGAATTTTCACTTAAAACGGTCATTTCAAATGGTAATTTTAACACGTTTAAAAAATCTTTTAGAAGATTTAACGCTAAGTTTTTTAATAGAACAGACGCATTTGTAAGAACTCGCGACAATTACGGGGCCTTAGCATCAAGTAATTTATTTAAAACATTATATGAAATTGAAAATCAAAATATTGCCAATGATTACCGTGAATTTGTTTTAAGATATGAAGGATCATTTAGAAATCCGGCAATAAAACCGTTGGCGTTTAGCAATAGAATTTGGTTTAATTGGTCAGCAACTGAATATGATTTGCAAACAAGTATCATTGACCGATTGACGTATAACGTTAAAGCCGCCGAATATAAAATTAAAGCACACGTTCCAAATGATGACGATGATGTAACAGTCATTAATATAACGAGTTAAAAGGTTTTTTTTTGTTTTGTTTGTCAGGCCGTCGTTAAATCTTTATTGATTTGCGGCGGTTTTTTTTGTTGTAATACTTTTTTTATTGAAAGTTTTTTTTTATTTTTGCATCAAATAAACAATTAAAAAATATGTTTGAACAACACTTCAAGGGCGAAATGAAACGCTTAAAATTAAAGCGTTATGAGGTTTGCGGTTTACTAAATTGCACAATGCCAACATTAAAATCACGATTAAAAAATCCGAAAACTTTCACCATTGGCGAAGTGCTATTGTTGCAAGGGAATAAATTTAATTTGGGCCAAATAACAGAAAACTTAAACATTTAAAAACAACTATATGAAAACCATTAACATCAAAGGCAAAGATTACATTACAGTTAACGAACGCCTTATTTATTTTAGAAGTCAACCAGAGTTTGAAGGTTGGCAAATTAACGAAACAATTGTTTCAATTGACGACAAAGAAGGGATTTTTAAAGTAACGATTTGCAATAACGAAGGTCATTTTGTTGCAACGGCACATTCACAAGAATATCGCGATTCGTCATATATAAACAAAACATCATTTGTTGAAAACGGGTTTACTTCAGCATTGGGCCGCGCATTGGGTTATTTAGGTATCGGAATTGATACGTCAATTGCTTCAGCTAATGAAGTACAAAACGCCGTTAAGAATCAAACAACGGCCCTTAAGGATGATAAAAAGTGGTTAACGGAAGCGCAATTAAATGCAACGTTAAAAGCTACTAAAGACCAAGCGGAAAAGGTTTTAAACACCTTTAAAATGAAAAAAGAATATAAAGATAAAATAGTAAGTAAGTTTAATTTAAAATAAATAAAAATGAGTATTGACAAAAAGTATGAACACCAAAATGGAAACGGAAGTTTATTTAAGAACACAAACAAAACTTCAGACAACCAACCGGAGTATTCGGGAACTATCAAACTGCAAGATGGCAGCGAACAACAAATTGCGGCTTGGGTTAAAGATGGCGCAAAAGGAAAATTCTTTTCATTGAAATTAAGTGATCCTTATGTTAAACAAGAAGCGGCCCCGGTTGCTGAAGGCGGTGATGATTTACCGTTTTAATTAATTATTGACATTCAAAACAATTGGCGGTTCCTTCGGGGATCGCTTTTTTTTTACATTATTTTGAAAATAAATTGTTTATTATTTGTTTATAACTAAAATAATATATATCTTTGAAGTGTTGCAACGAAGCAACCACAAAATAAACATAATATGACTACAATATCAAACACTACAAGAGCAAACATTATCGCTAAAACATCATTTAAAGACAACAGCTTAGAAGGTGAGTTATTAATTACGCTAATGACTTGTGAATTATCATTTATTAAAGCGTTTAAAATAGCAAAGCAATTATCAAAATAATTAATAACAAACCGGGCCGTTAACGCGGCCCTTTTAATTTAAACACTATGAACGTTGAAACACTTAAATTTTTGCAATATCGCATTGAAGCGATGGAAAACAAAATCGAAAAATTAAACGGTATTATTCAAGAACAAACCGATCACATTTTAAACGACTGTTAAAACTATGAAAACACAATTTGATGCGAATGAAGTTTATCATTCATCACCCGGAATAAGCGCTTCAGGCCTTAAAACAATACACAAGAAATCTGTTTATCATTTCTTAAAACAAAAGCCATTTGAATCATCTGCAATGGCATTAGGTTCAGCGGTTCATTGCGCTATGTTAGAACCCGAACTTTATTACAAGGATTATCACATTATGCCAAAGATTGACCGCCGCACAAAGGCCGGAAAAGAAGCGTTTGAAATCGAATCAAAAAAATCTGAAGGCAAATTGCTATTGGGTTTTGATGAACATAATAAAATCACAAAGATTTTAGATAATTTTAGAAACCACGATTTGGCCCAAAAATATTGTAAAGGCGAAATTGAATTGTCACATTACAAAAAACACGATGACATCGATGTTCGCATTCGGCCCGACGTTTTAAACCGCGTTGAAAATTTTATTTCGGATGTTAAAACGTGCCAAGACAATTCACCAATTGCATTTCGCCGAGATGTTTATAAATATGGCTATCATTTACAATGCGCCTTTTATTCCGATATGTTAGGCGTTCCGGCTGAAAACTTTCGCTTTATAGCCGTTGAAACTAATTGGCCGTTTTCTGTTGAGGTTTACGCGTTAAGCGATGAAATGATTCAACAAGGGCGCAAAGGTTGGCAACGTGCTTTTAATGACTGGAAAATATATGCTGAAACCGGAATAATATCGGGTTTTATTTGGAATGAATTTAATAATGACGGTTCTTTAATACTATAAAAAATGACTTTAGAAGATTTAATAAAAAATGTAAATAATTACTACAACGTTGATATTCGTGAAAACTCAAGGCAAAGGGATATTGTAATGGCCCGCGCTGCATTCTATTGGTTGGCGCGTAACACAACGAGGTTTTCAATGAAAGTGATTTCTGAAGCCGTTGGCCGTGATCACGCTTCAGTAATTCATAGCTTAAAAAACATTGATGATTGGATTCGATTTGATAAAGTATTTAATCAAAGATTTGAAAATTTAAAAAAACTTGTTTTTAATGAAATAAATGATTATACTATCAGCGCCGAATCAATGGTTTATAAATATAATTCACTTTTGATTGAAAACGATATATTAAAAAACGAAAATAAAAAATTAAAAAATGGCGTTACAAATTAAAATAAAAAAAACAAAAAAGGATTACTATAAATTAACGCTTATTTCGGATGATAAAATATTTATTGGCGAATTTGAACGCTCTGAAATTAGGAAGATAATTGGCGTTTTGGATAACGAAATATAAAAATGGCAAAAATAAATCCATATCAAAAATATTTAAAGGGTGAAGATCAGCTTCAGAGGGCCGTTATGAATTACATCGAAATGCAATATCCCGGAACAATTTACACTCATCCAATGAACGAAGGTAAAAGAACGCCATTCGAACAATACAAAATGAAGTATCTGGGCGCAAAGCCCGGAATCCCTGATTTACTGATATTTACGCCTAACAAAAACAAGGGCGGTTTAGCGCTCGAGTTAAAGTACAAATATAACAAACCTACACCAAATCAAATAAAGTGGCTTAAATGGCTTGAAAACTGCAACTGGGCGGTTGATTGGCATAATAATTTTGACGATTGTATTAACACTATAAACAAATACTTTAATAATGAAATTTAAAAGTTAAAAAAAATGAAATATAAGGGGGTTTATTTTGATGATTCAAATCAAAAAATTAGGTGGACACAATCCAAATCGGATAAAATTGCCGTAACATATCACTATGTTGGTACATCAACGCGGGTTGAATTTGATTTATTGATTGAATTGCTATGGTTTAAATATGAAGATTCAGAAATTGATATTGATGAACTAAAAAAAATATTTAATGATTTGCGTTCTTTTTGTGACAATGTGAAATATAATCACATTTTGTAAAAGATTATTTTTTATATTTGTAAAGTTGAGTTGCGGCAACACTAACTTTTTTCAATACCCTATTGATGACGCGCCCGCAACCGCTGATTTGATAGGGTTATTTTTTTACTATGGACATAAACAAAATATATAAACCAAAGAAATTCGAAAGGTTTACAATCGTGCCAAACACTATATTCAGGCATAAAGGAATTTCATCAAGCGCAACCGGATTATATTGTTGGCTTTTTTCACACGAATCAAAAACAGAAATGACCGTTCAGTTTATTTGCGGCCATTTTAAGGATGGAAAAGACGCCATTAATACACGTTTAAAAGAGCTAATAAATTCGGGGTTTTTAGTACGTAAAGAAATAAGAAAAGGCGGAAAATTTGCCGGTTATAATTATTATCTAAATGACAAACCTAAGAAGGTAAAGCCCACCGCAACGGGAAAAACCGCAACGGTGAAAACCGCGGCGGTTAAACCGGGCCCGGTAAATCCGCAACAAAGTAATACTAATATAAACTATATAACTAAAGAAATACTAAAAGAAGAAATACCCACGAAATCGAAAACGCCACAATACAATTTAACCGTTTTAAAGGCGTTCCCGCATTTTGTAGAATTATTTCCAATTCAATATAAGCCCAAAACACAAAATCAAAAAAACCGTTGGATGGATTGTCTTGACAAAATTCAAAGAATTGATAAATATGATTTGCGCGATGTTTACAATATCACAAAGTTCTTGCGGGCCGATGATTTCTGGCAAACTAATTTTTTAAGTATTTTAAAGTTTAGAAATTTAGATAAAAACGGGATTAAATATATTGATCGTTTTATGCTGATGCAAAAATCAAAAACAAAACCAATAGGATTTCAAAAAGTAAAGGGATTAAATGAGTTTTATATATATACAAGCGCAGCGGATGGAAAACAAGAATTAGGCGCCAAAACAAAAGGCGGTGAACTATTTGAATTTCATTTAAAACAATTAATGCAAACCAATGAATTTAATGAACTAAAAACCTATATAATAAAAAATCAATAATATGCTGCAAATAAATGAAATATACACGTTAGACATTCACGAACAAAAGATTGTTGAATTAGTGGCTGAAATGCGCCAATCTAACAAAGAAAAAACCGGTTGGGATGGTGCGGGCCGTGTTGCTGAATTTGGTGGCGTTAACTTAAACGTTTTTGGATTTGGCGCTGAATACATATTTTGTCGCGAAAAAAACACGTTTCCAGATTTTGAAATTAAAAACACTTCAAAGCGTCAAAAAACAGATGATTACGATTGCAATTGGCTTTCAATGTCCGTTGATGTAAAGACATCACAAAAACAATTCCCGCTAATGGTTCCCAAGTTTAACAAATGCGATGTTGATTTGTTTGCTTTTTTTGTTTGTGAAAAATATCCAAACTATCAGTTCAAAGGATATGCAACAAACGAAATGTTATTTCAGGAATCCAATTTAAGACAAACCCGAGTAATGGCCTATTGCTTGGATCAAAACAAATTAGTTAATGAAGATGAACTTTTATTTCTGAAAAACTTGTAATAATTAAAAAAATATTTTTACTTTAGCCAAAACAAAACTATAACAAATGAAAACTTTTAACGATTTTAATATTGATGTCGGCAATAAATCAATCGGCAAAATTAAAACACAATGCCCGGAATGCAGCGCAACACGTAAAAACAAACGCGACAAATGTTTATCTGTTGATTTGGATCAAGGTTTATTTAATTGTCACAACTGCGGATTTAGCGGCACAACTAAATTTCAGAAAAAACCCGAATACGTTAAACCCGAAAAAATAAAAGTAAATCTGACATCGCGAGTTGTTGAATGGTTTAATAAACGAGGGATAACAGAACCAACTTTGGTACATTGGAAAATCGGCGAATCATTACAGTTTTTTCCGCAAGTAGGTAAAAAGCGCCGCGCAATTAATTTCAATTACTACCGTGATAATGAATTGTTAAATGTAAAATATAGAGATTCCGAAAAGAATTTTAAAATGGTTTCTGGCGCTGAACTTGTATTTTACGGCCTTGACAATGTCAAAGAAATGGAAACGGTTTATATTGTAGAGGGTGAAATGGATGCGCTTTCATTACACGAATCCGGTTTGTATTCCGTTTGTAGCGTTCCAAATGGTGCATCAAAAGGAAATCAACGTTTAGAATATCTGGATAATTGTTTTGAATATTTTAAAGATAAAAAACAGATTATAATTTGCACCGACAATGACAATCCGGGAATCGAACTCCGTAATGAATTAGCCAGAAGGTTCGGCGCATATCGTTGCAAATACGTTGAATTTGGCGATTTTAAAGACGCTAACGAGGTCTTAATGTCAAAGGGAGGGGAAACGTTGCGTAATATAATAAAAGGCGCTAAAAACTTCCCATTGGAAGGCATTCTAAACATTGATAATATTTGGGATAATGTTTTAAACTATAATGAAAACGGTGTCAAGAACTATTCAATCGGATTGCCAAACTCAGATAATTACTTTAAAATGTCACCGGGTGAATGGACAGTTGTGACCGGAATACCAAACGCCGGTAAATCTGACGTTGTTGACCAAATATGCTGCAATATGGCAACGCGTTATGATATGCGATGCGCTATGTTTTCACCTGAATCATTTCCTTATGAGGGCCACATTAAACGAATTGCAAATAAATTAAATGAAAAGAATTGTAATAACGATGACTTAAACCAAACCAAAGATTTTATTCAGGATCATTTCTTTTGGGTTAAAATTGATTTAGAAAATTTAACGTTGGAGGGTATATTAAACGCCTTCAGGGATTTGGTATTTCAAAAAGGGATTAACGTTTGCGTAATTGACCCGTGGAATATGCTTGACCATTCGGCGCAACGTGACCATTCTTACATCGGAAAAGCGCTTTCGCAAATAACGCAATTTTGTCAGCAAACAAACACACATTTATTTTTGGTGGCCCATCCAAGAAAAATCGAATCGGACAATGGCAGTTATAAAAAACCAACTCTTTACGATATATCCGGAAGCGCTGATTTCTTTAATAAAGCATATAACGGAATGATTGTGTTTCGTTGCATAGGACAGAAAACCCAATATAATTCAGACATTGTTAAAATGTATGTTGAAAAAGTTAAACGAAAAGAAAACGGCCAATTGGGTGATTTTGATATAGCGCCCGATTTTACTGCCGGCGGAATTTATAAAGATATTTCTTTGGCCTCCAAAAAGTTTGAAGTAATAACCGACAGTTTACCATTTTAAAACTTAATGCATATAGCAAGCCCGTATTGTTGACAAATTTTATCAATTATGACTAAAAAAATAAAAGTAAATGAAAACCATTACAAAGCATTACAATGGTGTTTAAAAAACAACATTAAGGTTGGCGTTAAACCTACAAAGAGAGGTTTAAAAGTAGAAATAAACGACAATAATAAAATTACATTATCGCCTTCTTACTATCCTAATATAGAAGCCCAAAATAAATGTTGGGAATTATATTTGTATATTTACCAAAAATATTGGGCGTTATGAGATTAAATTTTAATACAGTTATTTATCCAATTTACGGTTTATGCGTTGGGGTTAATTATTGGGATTCTGCAATGGATCACGTTGTTTTGGAATCTGAAGTTGAAAATGAAGTTGAACATTGTTTGGAACTTCATTTTATTATCTTTGCAATATCTTTCGTTTGGTACACTAAATAAACCAAATGCGCAAAGTAGTAAGCATTAAAGAGGTTAATGAAACACCTTCAAACCCGCGTTTAATAAAAGATGCTAAATTTAAAAAACTTGTTAGATCAATCAAGGAAGATGGTTGGATGATGGACATTCGGCCTATTGTTGTTGATGAAACAATGACAGTATTGGGCGGTAATATGCGTTTAAAAGCGTGTAAAGCGGCCGGATTGTTTGAAATACCTATTGACATCCAGAAAGGTTTAACACCTGAACAAAAGCGTCGATTCATAATAAAAGATAATTCTGGGTTTGGTGAATGGGATTGGGATATATTAGCTAATGAATGGGATGTTAAAGAATTAACCGATTGGGGTGTTGATTTACCCGTGTTTGATTTACCTATTGATGATGAACCTAAAGAAGTGACCGATGAACCAAAAGAGTTCTGCGAGTTGTGCGGAAAATAAAACAACGGACGCGTTGGAATAATTCAAACAAGATAACCTTGACGAATTATTAATTTAACCCTTCAGAAATGAGGGGTTTTTTTATGTGCGTTTATTTTTTATCTTTGCGTTATGGCAACAAAAACCAACATATTAAAAGGAAATCTATTGGAAGCGCTCGAACAATCATTGGGCGTTGTTACTACGGCGTGTAAAATTGTAGGGTGCAACCGTTCAACATTTTACGGACATTATAACCGAGATACTAAATTTCGTGATGCCGTTGATGAACTGCAAAATATGACTTTGGACTTTGCTGAATCGCAATTGCATAAGCAAATTAAAAAAGGCAACACAACCGCAACAATATTTTATTTAAAAACAAAAGGCAAGAAACGCGGCTATATTGAAAGGCGTGAAGTAGAAATGACCGCCGAAGTATCAACAACAAAATTATCACCCGAAGCAAAACAAAAAATTGACGATATTCTAAATAATGAGTATTAACCAAATAATAAAAGAAAAGTGCGAAAATTCTTTATTATTCTTTACGCGCTATATCTTTAAAGAAAATACCGGTAAAAAGTTCGAAGCCGCTAAATTTCACGAAACGCTAGCAAATACGCTGCAAAAGGTGAATAACGGGCAAATAAAGCGCCTTATAATTAATGTGCCGCCTCGTTATGGTAAAACAGAAATCGCCGTTAAAATGTTTATTGCGTGGTCATTAGCAAAGCGGCCCGAATCAAAGTTTATACATTTATCCTATTCAGATTCATTGGCGCTTGATAATAGTTCAATGACAAAGGAATATATCAATTCCGATGCGTTTCAACGTATTTGGGGCATTAACTTAAAGAAGGATTCACAAAGCCAAAAGAAATGGTACACCAAAGAAGGCGGCGGCGTATATGCAACGGCTTCAGGTGGTGCAATTACGGGATTCGGGGCCGGTACCGGTGGCGCCATAATCATTGATGATCCGTTAAAACCCGATGATGCGCTTTCAGATGTTAGGCGTTCGTTTATTAATAACCGATACAACACAACAATCCGTTCTCGTGTTAACGACAGAACCGTTCCAGTCATTGTGATTATGCAGCGATTACACGAAGAAGATTTATCTGGTTATTTATTAGATGGCGGAAGCGGTGAACATTGGCATCATTTAAAACTCCCGGCATTAGATGAAAACAACGTTCCATTATGGCCCGAAAAACATTCATTTGATGAATTGGAGGCAATACGTCAAGCCGATCGTTACACATTTAGCGGCCAATATTTACAAATACCGTCACCGCCGGAGGGTGGCGAATGGCGAAAGGAATGGTTCCAAACAATCAAACGCGCCGAAATGCCAAACGATATAATGTTTGAAATGTATATTGATGGCGCCTACACTAAAGACACAAAGAACGATCCAACCGGGATTCAAATAAGCGGGAAAAGCGGTGATAATCTTTACATATTTAAAAGCATTGATAAATATTTGGAAATGCCTGAATTAAAGTCATTTATTACGACGTTTGTTAAATCTTGCGGCGTTAATGTGACGCAAATATTGGTTGAACCTAAAGCATCGGGAAAATCATTGGTTCAATTGTTAAGGCGTGAAACAAATTTTAATGTATCTGAATTAAAAACAAACTTTGTAAGATATTCAAAAATAGAGAGGGCGCGCGCATCATCACCATTTATTGAAGGGGGCCGCGTTTACCTGATTGAAGATAATTGGAATGATGCTTTTATTCATCAAGTTAGTACATTTCCAAACGCCAAACACGATGAACATATTGATGTAACATCATATTCAATTGAACGTAATTTAATCAACAATTTCTTTATTGTATAAAACAAATTTTAATTTTGTATTTTTACGAAAATTTTCTTATTTAATTCATTTATGGCTTCATTTTTAGATCGTTTCAAATCAATTGTCAATAAAAGTTCACAAAACACAAATATTAATTATAACAAAGCGATTTATAATTGGTTGGGCCAATCCATTGTTTGGAATCCTGAAAACGATGATTCATATATTCAAGAAGGTTATCGAAAAAACGCAACGATTTATTCGTTGATTAACTTGATTACAAAGGCCGCAACAACGATTCCGTTTCAAATCTATGAGATACAAAACGAAAACGATTACAAGCGTTATAAATCAATGACTAGCGGCTCAATTGATAGCACAACAATACAGAAAGCGGCGTTATTACAAAAGCGTTCATTAGTTGAATTAAGTGATACGGAATTACATCAGATTTTAGAGCGGCCAAATGCGGCCCAATCCTACAATGCATTTATTACTGAATTAATATCATTCGGAAAATTAACCGGCAACCGTTACATCTACGGAGTTGGGCCAGAAACCGGCCCAAGAGTTGGAAAATATACAGAACTTTACGCAATGCCATCTCAAATAATGGAAATCATTTCCGGTGGTATAATGGAACCCGTTCAAAAATATAAAGTTCAATACAACGGACAATTCGAAATCCCGGCAAAAGATATTTGCCATATTAAAGATTTTAATCCCTTATATGATGGAACTGGTTCGCATTTATACGGTCAATCGCCATTACAAGCGGGTTTGCGTTCGCTTACAACTAACAATGAAGCAATCCAAACGGGTGTTAAGTATCTACAAAACCAAACGGCCAGAGGGTTATTGATGTCTGAAGAAGGTGATTTGAATGAGGTTCAGGCGCAACAGTTAAAAGATAAGTTCAGAAAACAATTCCAAGGTTCATCTAATGCGGGTGATGTTATTATCACACCTAAAAAATTAAGTTGGGTTAACTTTGGATTAAATGCTTCCGATTTATCATTGATTGAACAATATAACGCATCTGTAAAGGATTTGTGTAATATCTACAACGTACCGGTTCAATTATTAAACAATACCGATTCGAGTTCTTACAACAATATGAAGGAAGCTAAAAAAGCGTTATATCAAAACGCGGTGATTCCTGAATTAATAAAAATTAAAGAAGAATTAAACCGTTGGTTGGCCCCAATGTATGGCAATAAACTTTGTATTGAATTTGATTTCACGGTTATTCCAGAACTTCAAGAGGAGGCCGACAAAGTTGTTGATCAGCTATCCAAAGCGTGGTGGATAACGCCAAACGAAAAACGTGCCGTTATGAATTACGGAGTTGATGAAGATGATGAAGCGCTAAACGATTATTTTGTTCCGGCAAATTTAATTCCGGTTAATCCCGAGCAAATGGATGCGCCAATTGAACCGATTGACATTGACGTCAATAAGTTTTTAAGTAAAGCGGAAATTAAAACGGTGGTTAAAGAAAATAAACTTCAATTAAAAGATTTATTCAGCACAAAAAACGATGCAGAACTTCGAGCGATTGAAATGGGCGGAAATGGTTCGCACCAAATAGGCGGTTATTATATGCCATTCAATTCTAATTCGGAATACATCAAAGCAAAAAAATAAAAGTTTGAAAATAAATCGCGACAATTGGCAAAGGGATTTTGAAAATGAACTTGACAAAGCCGAACGCCGTCAATTATCAAAGGTTAAACGGTACTATAAAACGGAATATAAAAAAGGCGTTGAATCGTTTGTTTCTGAAGGCCAAACAAATTTTCAATTATTATTTTCTGAAAGCGATTTATCAAAAACCTACCGCGATTTATATACTGATATTGGTTTGCAATTTGCTAAATGGTACGCCAAGAATTTCGACAAATACATCACAAAGAGCGTTGAAGCGGGCCAATTTGTAGACCAATGGATAAATTCATTTGCTTCATTTGGTTCAGCCGTTGCAGCGCAACGCGTTACATTGGTATCGGGAACGGCTAAGGAAACGCTAATTAAAATAACGCAACGTTTTATGTCCGATCCGGAATTTATGACGTTAGGCAATACTGAAAAGGCCCGTATATTAAACAATCAATTTGATAATTATGCAAGATATCAAGCGGCGCGTTTAGTTCGTACTGAAGCAACGGCCGCGGCTAACTTCGCAACAATGCAATCAGCGACAACAATATTTCCGGGCGCCCAAATGATGAAAGAATGGATTGCGTCGTTTGATGATAGAACGCGCGACACACACGCCGAAGCGGGTGGCTCTGAACCAATTCCATACAATGACGCGTTTATGGTTGGCGGTTCGTTTTTAATGTATCCGGGTGATCCAAGCGGGCCAAGTGCTGAGGTTATTAATTGCCGTTGTAGTGTAGCGCCATTTCCGAAAGAAGTAGCGCAAACAGTTGGTGAAATTAGTGATATAGGTTTTGGGCTTGCTGCGGGTGGCTCTAATTTATTTTAACAAAATTTAAAAATCCGTATATTTACAAAAATTTTTCTTATGAATACAATTCTTTACAAAGCGGCGCCAGTTGGTGAATTAATTGATGCCGATGAAAAGGCCGGAATTATCAAAGGTTATGGATCATATTTTGGAAACAAAGATTCTGACGATGATATCATTACTAAAGGCGCCTATAAAAAGACAATAGCCGAAAACGGTGAACGTGTTAAATATCTATATCAACACGATATGAATCAACCAATCGGAAAAATGCTTGAACTTTATGAAGATGATAAAGGGCTTGTTTTCGTTGCAGAGATTCCAAAAACACAATTGGGAACTGATGTTGTTCAACTTATGAAGGGCGGCGTAATAACAGAAAATTCAGTTGGTATATTGCCAATCCAAAAACAAAATAAAAGTGATTACCGTGAAATTAGTGAAGTTAAACTTTACGAAATTAGCGCCGTTACTTATGCAGCGAATGACCAAGCCAAAATATTAGACGTTAAAGGAAACGTTGATTTGGAAAAGATTTCCAAGCGTTACGACAATTTATCAAAATTACTTCGAAACGGCAAAATCTCCGATGATATGGGATTTGCTATTGAGGCCGAAGTTTTAAAATTAAAATCATTATTTATGGAGTTCACAAAGCCGGTTGTTGAAACCACTTTGCCGAATGTTGAGGTAAAACATAGTGATTCAGAAGTGTTAAAATATTTATTAAATTCCTTAAAATCTTAAAAATGGAAGAAAATTTAAAAAACCAATTAGATCAGATATCTAATTCAATCGATTCAAAAATCGAAAAATCAAACAATGACGTTGCAAACACTATTGAAGTGAAAGCATCTGAAATTGTAAAAAGTGAAGTTGCTGAAATTAGCAACAAATTAAACGAACGTTTTGATGCGTTTGAAGTAGCTAACAAGAAGCAATTCAACGCTAGCAAGAAAATGACTTTTAAAGGTGCATTATCTGAAGCAATCGAAAACGGTGCAATTGAAGGACTTACAAAAGGAAATTCAAGAAGTGCAAGATTTGAAATCAAAGCTGATATGACTGTTGGCGCTGATTTTACTGGCGAAGTAATACCGGCTGACAGAGTAGCGGGATATAAATTCGATCCAACAAGACCGGTTCACATCCGTCAATTACTTTCATTAGGTTCAACACAAAGTGATGTTGTACGTTATGTTAAGGAATCAGGATATTCAAATGGTGCGGCTGTAACGGCTGAAGGTGTTACATTAACACAATCCGATTTTGATATGACTGCGGTTAATGCAAACGTTAAAAAAATCGGAACTTATTTCCGTATTTCTGAAGAAATGTTAGCAGATACGCCACAACTTACATCTTATCTTTCAGCGCGTGCGCCTGAAAAATTACTTGATGTTGAAGATGTTAATATTTTAACTGGAAATGATTTAGGTGGAATTGTAAATTCAGCACCGGCATTTGCTGCAGGGAGTTATGCTGATACGGTTGATTCCGCTAATCAATTTGACGTAATTGTTGCTGCTTTAAATCAATTATCTTTATTAAACTATAATGCGGATACAATTCTTTTAAACCCAACAGATTTTCACAAAATCTTATTGTTAAAAGATACAACTAACAACTATATTAAAGATGCTGCATATGGTGGTTTACAGCCAGTATTTATGGGCGTTAAAGTTGTATTGAATAGCGCAATTGCTGCCGGTGATTTCTTAATTGGAAACTTTGGCATTGGAACACAACTTTGGGTTCGTGAGGGCGTTAATATTGAATTTTTCAGAGAAGATGGAACTAACGTGAGAGATGGTTTTGTTACTGTAAGAGTATCTGAAAGAATAGCGTTAACAAACTATTTACCAAATGCATTTGTAAAAGGACAATTCGCAACGGCTCAAGCCGCTTTAGAAACTCCGTAATTATTTGCATAATTAAACTAAAAGGGCCGTTTGGCCCTTTTTTTTATGCTTAATTTTTAGGGCTTCCAACAGATAAGAATCAAAAAAACTTTAAAAAAAACTAAAAAAATTCTTTCATTTCTCAATATTAGTTATATATTTGTATCAAACAAAACAAATAAATTTAATTATTATGAAAACATTAGAATTTTTAATTTCTGAAAAATTTGATTCAAACATTGAAAAATATGGATATGATGAAAATAGTTGCGACTGTTGCGGTAAGCAATTAAAAAGTAAAAGTTGGGCGGTTAACACTATCGAAGGGCCTGAAGTTATTCTTGCAAGCGTAACAGATGAAGAAATTGAAAACGAAGGGTTATATTCACAAGGTTTATTCTATTTAGGTGCATCTTGTATAAAAAAATATCCTAAAGAATACAGAATTAAATTATAAAAACAACCCGGGCCGTTTCGGCGGCCCATAACTTTAATACTATGAAAGACGCAAAAAAAACACCAACGGGATTACACATTAAGCAAAAAGGTAAACGAATTGAAGTTTACACACCGAAAGAAATTGAGGAATTCAGGGAAAGAAAAGATTCAAATGCTGATCTTATTATCGCATTTACTTTGTCAGGTTTATTACTTATGATAGGGTTTTTAATTGGGATATCAATTTAACGGCGTTCTAAGCGCTTTAAAAATTTAATTATGGCTAATATACCTAAACACTACCAAAACGGTAAAATATACGACTTAATTGACGTCATAGAGGACTTTAAACTCAACTTCAACCGCGGTAACGTTTTAAAATACGTTTGTCGCGCCGGAAAAAAGGAAAACGAAGTTGAAGATTTGGAAAAGGCAATTGATTATTTACAACGCGAGTTGAAATATGTTAAAAGAAATGTTAAACTAAAATTTTAAATATGTTTTATTACGATTATTTATCTGAAGATAATGAACCTAAATTTGAATGCGGCGTTTGCGGTTGTGAAACAGAAAAACCGGGGCCGTGTTCTAATATATGTTTTCAAGCTGATATGATGTAAAATGGAACAAAGAATCAAAATTATATTACCAATAATATTTTTCTTTTTTGCAATAAGGCAAATTATGAAGTTCAACGATATTTATTGCGCCTTATTTCTGTTAATCATAGCTATAAGCGTTGCAACTACTAAAGATAATACCCAATAATAGTTTTATTTTGTTTTGTTTGAAAAGCCGGTTTGTTAATTCAACCGGTTTTTTTTGTAGTTTTACGAAATGGATAACAATTTAATCGGTTGTTTAGCTGAATATAAGTTTGCAACGATGGCAATGGAACGCGAAATGCACGTTTCTTTTCCATTATTAGATTCATCGCCTTATGATTGTATCATTGAAACAATTAACGGCCTTAAAAAGATCCAAATTAAATCGGTTACAAAAGACGCTGACAATGTTCGTTGTTATTTGCGTAACACAAACAAACAATCATATTCATTAAGTGATGTTGATTACTTCGCTATATGGGTAAATTCTCATAAAGGTTTTTATATTTTTGAAAATGATGGTGTCATCAAATCAATTGTTATAAACAAGGGCGGTAAATATTCAAAAAATTTTAATAACTTTGCATTGTTATAGTGTTTTTCATATTTGTTTTGTTTAAAAAGCGTCGCGATTTAATTGTGGCGCTTTTTTTTTATCTTTACAAAAATTTATATTATGAATTTAAAAATCAAAGAATCAATTTTAAGAAACGGCAAACGTTATAATGAAGGCGATAAAATCGAACTTTCTGATGATGTTGCCAAAGTATGGATTCAAAAAGGGTTTGCAACTAAAGTAACAAAGAAGAAAAGCAAAATCGAAATTGAAACCAAAGAATTAAAAGTTGAATATTTAGAAAATAAAGACAATGCGACAGATAAAGATTAATTCAACAACTGGAAATGAAATTTTAACCGCTCAAGAAGTTAAAGATTACGTTCGTATTGATACGGCATCTGATGACAATATTATTTCGGCTATGATAACGCAAGCGCGTATATGGTGCGAAAACTATATTTCCCGCGATATCGTTGGAAAAAACCGAACGTATTATTTACCAACAACAAACGGCGTTTTTGATTTGCCATTTGGCCCGGTTGAAATTATTTCAACGGTTAACGTTAGCGGAACTAATACAACCGCGTTTGAAGTATTAGGATTAGACAATGAAACCATTGAATTAGATGGCGGAGGTGCTGAACGTGTAAAGGTTACATATATAACAACCGGTTTAAATGATTCACTTATTAAACAAGCAATGTTGCAATTAATATCAACGTATTATGATAACCGCGCGGATTTTGAATCCGGAAGTTCAAAGGAGGTTTCAGAAATTCCAACAAATACAAAGGTAATTTTAACATCATATAAAACAATGTTTCTGTAATGCAAGCCGGAAAACTAAATTCAAAGATTACAATTAAACGTTTAGTTAAATCACCTGATGGTTTTGGAGGGTTTACGTCTACATTGTCAACGGTTGCATCTGTTTGGTGCGATTTAAAGCAAATTAACGGTGAAATAAACGAGAAGTTCGGCAAACGTGATCACGAAATCGAAGTTGAAATATTAATGCGTAAGAAAACGGCGGATTTGATTGTCATTGGCGATATATTTACAATTGAAGGCGGTTCGCAAAATTATAGAATAAACGAAAAATTTGAATTGGATTTGGATTTTCACACTAAATTAACCGCAACAAAATCGAATTAAAATAATGAAAATTAACAGTTCAGATTTAGCACAATTAAAAAAGAAGTTAAACAATTTACGAGCGTTTGACAAAAAAACATTGTCAAATGAATTGGGCCGGGCTGCAATGGATATCGCAAGATTAGCAAAACAAAACGCGCCGGTTGACAAAGGAACGTTAAAACAGTCAATAAAATCCGAACGCAAAGGTAAAACGGTTGAAGTAATTGCCGGCGCTCATTATGCGCCTTATGTTGAATTTGGAACCGGTGGAATGGTTGATTTGGATGATATGTTGCAATTAGGTATTCCCGCAAGTTATGCGGCCCAATTTAAAGGCAAAGGAATAAAAGAAGTTAATTTGCCGGCGCGGCCGTTCTTTTTTAGTTCGGCGCGAATAGGTTTTAAAACTTTATTAAATAGATTAAAAGGCGAATTAAACAACGCAATAAATTAAAAAGATATGTTAGAAGCAATTCATTATATAAGGCGCGGAATCATTGCTAAATTAACCAATGCGGTGACGATTAACGGCGCGGTTGTCCCGGTTTTCAATAGGATTCCAACTAATTCAACATATCCCGCAATTCGTGTTTACAGTTTATCAAGCGATGAAGTTGATCAAAATCAAACTTCATTTATTACTGAAACAATTACACGAATCGAATGCATAACAAGATTTTATTCCGATGATGGCGGTGAATTAGATGTGAATTTAATGGTGTCAAAGTGTTTGGAATTGGTTCGAACCCGGTCAAATGGATATATTGATTTAAGCGCCGAAGGTTTTAAAATATATACAACAGTAAACGAGGGCGTAAAATATCTACAAGATGATTTGAAAGATCACACCTATTTTCGCGCAATCATAGAAATATCAAATAAAATACAACAAGTTTAAATTACTTTTAAAAATAAGATTATGACACCAAACGATATAAAACTCGGTATATTTAATTCAATTTCATTAATGATTAGTTTCACACACGTTGAAAACAGTTTAAAAATTATACTTTTATTAGCTTCAATAATTTACACCTTCCAAAAAATTTATGAAGGTTATAAAAAAAAGAATATAGATGCGAAAAATAAATAAAATAATAGTTCATTGTTCGGCCACACAAGAAGGCAAAAATATTTCAGTTGATACTATAAGAAAATGGCACTTAAAAAGGGGTTGGTCTGATATTGGTTATCATTATATTATATCTTTAGATGGACTTACAGAGGTTGGAAGGCCAATTGAAAGGTCTGGGGCTCACACAAAGGGGTTGAATAAAAATTCAATTGGGATTTGCTATATCGGAGGCGTAGAATCTGAAAGAGGAAAGAACGGAAAGTGGATTGCAAAAGACACTAGAACCAAAGAACAAAAAATTTCCCTTTTAAATTTACTTACAACATTAAAATCTATTTACGGGGATGATGTAACTATTCACGGACATCGAGAATTTGCAGCGAAAAGTTGTCCTTGTTTTGATGCTTTTGAAGAATACAAACATTTATGAAAAAAATCTTAGAATTTTTAGGTGGTAATGTTATTAAAGAAATTGGCGATATAATTGACAATCTTTTTACTAACGATGAGGAACGCATTGAGGCAAAAAATAAAATCATACAAGTTTTAAAAGAAAAGGAACTTGAATTGCAAAAAATGCAAACTGAAATTATAGTCACAGAGGCAAAAGGTAATTGGTTGCAACGTTCTTGGAGGCCGATTCTAATGCTTGCGTTTGGGTTTATAGTGATTTACGTTAAGTTTTTAGCGCCTTTATTTGATTTTAGAATACCAGAGTTGGAAGATGAATTTTGGAACTTGTTACAGTTAGGAATTGGCGGCTATGTTGTGGGCCGAAGTGCTGAAAAGATTTCAAAGAATATCACAATCAAAAAATAAAATGGCAAAAAATCAAATCAGAGATATTAAAATTGAAAAGGTAAAAAAGAAGCGCAAAGGCGTTCATTCTAAATGCAAAACTTCGCATTCAAAGAAATCAAAGAACTATAAAAAAAAATATAGGGGCCAAGGAAAAAATTAAAAAGCGAAACAATTTTAATTTTTGTATTTTTGTGAATATTATAAAATTTTAAAATTATTTTTATGGCTTCAAATTTATATCAAACAAGCGAATTTCAGAAATTATCCTTTGGTGATAAAGGGTTGCGAATCATAGCGGCTTCAGCTACATCGGTAGCGGGTGAAAACTTTTGCGCGATTCAAGCAATCGAATCATCAACAATTTCTTGTGATGTTGACACCATTGGCGGTGATACTTCAATCACATCTTTGGCATTAGCTGCCGGGGTTGTTATTTACGGGAATTTCGATGATGTTGCCGTTGCAAGTGGGAAAGTTGTTTGTTATTTAAGATAATAGCAAATGATTGGATTAGGTTTAAAAATTCAGGTCAATCAGGCCATTGGTGAAGTTAGCACATTATTAAGTGCGTTACAATCGCGCGCAGCATATTTTGAAAATGCAAGCGGAACAACTCAAATATTAGATGAGTTTGAAAGATGTTCAATTTAAAGGGAAAACAAAATGAGTAATTTATTACAAAAAGCATCAATAATTACAACGCCAACGGCTTATGATACCGGTAAAATATTAAGCGTTAAACCGGTGGAAACTTACGGGCCTGAACTTGTAACTAATGGCGATTTTGCAACTGATAGTGATTGGACTAAAGGAACGGGAACAACCATATCTTTAGGCGCTGCTAATTTTGTAAACGCAACAGCAGTTTCTTTATTTCAAGACATAGGCACTCAATCTGGTAGTGTTCAAGTTGCTTTTTCTGTTACAAATTATACAAGTGGAACTCTCAATGTTTATAGTGGGTTAAACCAAAGCGTAGGCGTTATTAATGTATCTGCAAATGCTTTGGGAACATACACGGCTTATGTAGATAGAACTGGAGGTAATAATAATATAATTTTTGGCTCAAGTAATAATTTTACTGGTTCAATAGACAACGTATCTGTAAAAGAAGCATTAAACGCCGATTTCGATTTTACAAGAAATTCATCAGCAACTCGCGTCGGTTCAAACGGATTAATTCAAACTGTTGCAAGCAACATTCCAAGAATTGATTATACTGGAGGGGTTGGGAGTTGGAAATTTGAACCGCAGAGGACTAATTCAGTATCTTATTCTGAAGCGTTTAGTAATTCATATTGGGCAAAAACAAGAGCATCAATTACAAGTAATTCAACAATATCTCCAGATGGTACATTAAATGCTAGTAAGTTAATTGAAGATACTGCTAATGGCTCACACTTTTTACTTGTTCAGCCAGTTTATACAACTTCTTCAGTAAATAATGTAGTATCATTATCTTTATTTGCTAAAAAAAGCGAAAGAGATTTACAGATTCAATCTTTTGCATCTGGAGGAGGAGAAAATCCTAAAGTTAATTTTAATTTAACAAATGGAACTTCAACATCAGTAGGTTCAGGAGTAACTCCTACTTTTTCAATTCAAAGTTTTGGTAATGATTGGTTTAGATGCACTTTGACTTATACTGTTTCGCAAAGTGGCTCTGGTGTAAGGTTTTATATAAGTATGGTTAAAGATAATACTACAAATTATCAAGGAGATGGAAGTTCTGGATTTTACATTTGGGGCGCACAATTTGAAGTTGCTTCATATCCAACAAGTTATATCAGATCCAATAGCGGAAGCGCTACAACTCGTTTGGCAGATGTCGCAAACAACGCGGGATCAAGTAATTTGATAAATTCAACTGAAGGGGTTTTATATGCGGAAATATCGGCGTTGGCTAATGATGGATCTGGTAGAAAAGTTACTTTAAACAATGGTTCAAATTCACAAGTATTGGTTTTAGAATATACATCTACATCAAATCAAATAAGAGTATTTTTATCTAATGGCAGTTTACAATTTAATGAATACATAACAATTTCAGATTTAACTGAATTTAATAAAATAGCAATTAAATACAAAGTAAATGATTTTGCTATTTGGGTAAATGGAATTGAATTAGCAACAGATACAAGTGGCACAACATTTTCAAGTGGAACTTTAACTAATGTTAATTTTGATGATGGAAGTGGAAATGCAGATTTCTACGGAAACACCAAATCCGTTGCAGTTTTTAAAGAAGCATTGACCGATTTGGAACTTGAATGTTTAGTATCTTGGATGAGTTTTTCAGATTTGGGAATTAATTTTGGATATACAGTTGAATAAAAAAATAAAAAATTAAAAAATGGCACAAACATTAAAATTTGGTAACGGTAATTTCGCAACAAAAGCGGGTTCAACGTTATGTTATGATGATCAGAATGGCAACTTTAAGCCA
>Ga0209634_1000556_pt1 | contig 29037 bp, 25 predicted proteins | sample LinPmetageLP40_FD_184043 | JGI IMG/M metagenome (GOLD analysis project Ga0209634, IMG submission 184043) | Marine viral communities from the Pacific Ocean - LP-40 (SPAdes) (version 2) | ecosystem: Environmental > Aquatic > Marine > Oceanic | place: Pacific Ocean | collected 2010-08-26 | reverse complement strand
GGCGGATGTTCGGAACGTCCCGCGATGTCGTGCTGGAGGCGGGCGATGCCCTGATCCTCGAAGCGATGCCCGAGCAACTGGACGAGTTTCGCGTGGCGGAATCCCTCGAATTCACCGATGATCGCCGCATGACGATGCTGGAAGCGGCGGATCAGGGTCTGAGCCTGATCGAAGTCGTGGTCCGCGAAGACAGCCGCATCAACGGCAAGTCAGCGCAGGCCATCGGCCTGGCTTGGCGCCAGCGCACGATTCTGATGGGCATCTCTCGTCGGGGTCGGCGCATCACCGACCGTTTGCGCCGCGAAACGATCAAGGCGGGCGATATTCTGCTGTTGCTGGTTCCCACCGACTCGGCCGAGGAAATGGTGACCTGGCTGGGCGCGCTGCCGCTGGCGGACCGCGGACTTGCCGTGACTGACAACAAGAAGATCTGGCCGTCGGTCGGGTTCTTCGCGGTGGCCGTGGCGGCCGCCAGTTTCGGTCTTGTCGACCTGACCGTCGCGCTCGGCGTTGTCGTCGTCGCCTATGTCCTGACCCGCATCGTGCCCTTGCAGGAACTGTATAACCATGTCGAATGGCCGGTCGTCGTCCTGCTGGGGTCGATGATCCCGCTGGGTGCGGCGCTCGACTCGGCGGGCGGCACCAAGCTGATTGCCGAATGGCTGCTGGTGTTGACGAAAGGGCAACCGGCCTGGATGGCGATGCTGCTTCTGATGGTGGTGACGATGGTGCTGTCGGCGGTGCTGAACAATACGGCGACCGCCATTGTGGCCGCCCCCGTCGGCATCTCGATGGCGCGGGCGATGGACGTGAACCCGGATGCCTTTCTGATCGCCGTGGCGATCGCGGCGTCCTGCGCGTTTCTGACGCCCATCGGCCACAAGAACAACACGCTCATCCTTGGGCCCGGCGGCTATCGCTTCGGCGACTACTGGCAGATGGGTCTGCCACTGACAGCAGTGATCCTTGCCGTATCCTTGCCCGCGACGCTTTATTTCTGGCCGCTTTGAGGTCCGGGCGATGGCGCAGTCGGATATTTGTGACACCGCGACCGCGACCGGCTTGCCCCTGCCCCGCGCCGGGCGCATGAAGCAGGCATGACGCTGCGCTTCACGATCCTCGGTTGCGGCTCCTCCGGCGGGGTTCCGCGGCTGGGGGGCCACTGGGGCAATTGCGACCCGTCCAATCCGCGCAACCGCCGACGCCGCTGTTCCATGCTGGTCGAGAGGATCACGCCGGACGGCAGGACGCGGGTGTTGGTCGACACCTCTCCGGACATGCGCCAGCAGCTTCTGGATGCGGGCGTCGGTCAGTTGGACGGCGTGGTCTGGACCCATGCCCATGCCGATCATGTCCACGGGATAGATGACCTGCGGATGATCGTCATCAACCAGCGCCGGATGCTGGACATCTGGGCCGACGACGCGACCTGGGCCGACCTGTCGACACGCTTTGCCTATGCCTTCCAGACGCCGCCCGGGTCCAGCTATCCGCCGATCCTGTCGCGCCATTCCCTGTCGGGGCCGGTCAAGGTCGAGGGCGCGGGCGGGCCGATCACGTTTCATCCGATCAGGGTCGGCCACGGAGAGATCGAGGCCCTTGGGCTGCGCATCGGCGGGCTGGCCTATATGCCTGACGTCAATGTCATTCCGCCCGAAGCGCAGGCGCTGCTATCCGATCTCGACGTCTGGGTTCTGGATGCCCTGCGCCGAACGCCGCACCCGTCGCATCTGTCGCTGTCGGAATCGCTTGCCTGGATCGACCGCATGAAGCCCCGGCGCGGCGTTCTGACCAATATGCATCTCGACCTCGACTACGCGACCGTCATGGCGGAAACCCCCGAAACCGTCGTCCCCGCCCATGACGGCATGACGATCGAACTGCCGGATGACTGACGTTCGGGCCCCTTGTGCCCGAAAGCCGCACTGATGCTCGACGTCCTTACCGTCACGCTTCCGGTCTTCCTGATCATCGGCGCGGGCTATGTGGCTGTCTGGCGCAAAGTCTTCTCCCAGGACCAGGTCGATGGGCTGATGATGTTCACCCAACGCTTCGCGATTCCCTGCCTGCTGTTCCTTGCCATGGCGCGGCTGGACCTGAGCGAGGGCTTCGACTGGCGCATGCTGACGGCGTATTACTCCGGCTCGCTCGTCAGCTTTGGCGCAGGCGTCATCGGCACCTTGCTCTGGCTCAAACGCGGGATCGAAGATGCGGTCGCCGTTGGTTTCGCGGCCATGTTTGCCAACACCGTTCTGCTTGGCCTGCCGATCGCCGCCCGCGCCTACGGCGAAGACAGCCTTGCGCCGAACTATACCATCATCGCGTTCAACGCGGCCTTTTGCTACTTCATCGGCATCTCCGCGATGGAAGCTGTGCGCGCGGGCGGGACCGGCTTTCTCGGCGGGATGAAGACTGTCGCGCGCCGGATGTCGACCAATTCGCTGATGATCGGCGTCGCAGCCGGTTTGCTGGTGAACCTGACCGGCCTGCCCCTGCCCGGCCCGATATCCGAAGCCCTGACGTTGATCGCCAGCGCCGCCCTGCCCGCCGCGCTGTTCGGTCTGGGGGGCGTGCTGGTGCAATACCGCCCCGAAGGCGACGCGCGCGGCATCATTCTATGCTCTGGTATCGCGCTGATCCTGCATCCAGCATGGACCTGGGGCATTGGGCGCATGCTGGGTTTGGATCAAGCCGCATTCCGTGCGGCGGTCCTGACGGCGGCGATGGCACCGGGCGTCAATTCCTATCTGTTCGCGGCGATGCACGGACGCGCCGTCCGCATCAGCGCTTCATCGGTCCTGATCGGAACGGCCGTATCGGTGCTGACTGTGTCGGGCTGGCTGCTGTTGCTCTGACCGATGCAAACCTGATCTGTCAGATATCTCTGTCAGATACCTCTATGCTGAATTTTTCGGTATGGTCCCCGAAGGGCCGGACTGCATCGACAGCACGGCCCATCCCTTTCGGCGGACCGTTCGCAACGAGGCAGACATGACACAGGCAAACGACCTGATCGGCACCTGGCGGATGATATCCTGGACACGGCAAGCCCTGAAGACAGGTCAGGTGTCCGACGCAATGGGGCCGAACCCCATAGGATACATCGCCTATCACGCCGACGGACGCATGATGGCGACCGTGTTCCGCAACGACCGGCTGTCGGCACACGATGATCTGTGGACGAGCGACCAGAAAGCACAACTCTTCGACACCATGCTGGCCTACGTGGCGCGCTACAGCATCGAGGACGATCAGGTGATCCATCATGTCGAACGGGCCTGGAACCCCAACTGGCAGATCGACCTGTCCCGCCCGTTCTCGCTTCGGGGTGAAACCCTGACGATCAGCGGGGCACCGGGTATAGACCCATCGACCGGGGAAGAGGTGATCTACCGAATGGAATTCATCAAATTATGACGTTGTAACGGCTTCCCGCTTGCAGTCGTCATGTCCTGTCCGACCTGTGAAAGACGGATGCCGCAAAAGAAAAAGCGGGACACGAAGGTCCCGCTTTCCGGATCGACAGGTCAAGAAACGTCGATCACATGTCTTTCAGCACTGCCACGTCCGGTGCCGACCGCGTCGACAGGAACGTCTTGTCCAGTTCCCACGATACGAACAACGGAACCTCGTCGGCGTCGCCTGCCGGATCGCCCAGCCATTCGGGACGCTCGACCGGACGTGCCGAAATGCTCAGACCGTTGCAGAACGGTTGACGCACCAGCCAGCGGCGCATGTCCTCGCGTTTGCGCGACGAATAGAACGGCCCCCAGTCGGCGGCCACGCCGCGCATCCCGCGCGACACGACGCCGTCACGGGGCACGGTGGTGTTCATGATGCGCACCGCACAGGACATGTTCAGGGCGCCGTTCTTCAAGGCCTCGCCCGTCCGCGCCTCGCAGCCATAGCCCCGTGCCGTGGCGGGCAGAATCTGGACCAGCCCGAACCAGCGACCGCCGCCCCCGACGGCAGTCGGGCGATAGGTGCTTTCGTGCTTGGACAGGGTCGACAACAGACCGGCCCAGAACGCCTTGCGCTCCCACTTGCTGGCGTTCGGATAGGACGGGCACCATTCGGCGATGTCGCGCGGCACGGTATTTACCAACCGCTGTCCGTGTGTTTCGAGTGCGCGCATCGCGGCCCGCGTCCATCGTGCGGAACCGTTGACGCTATCCCAGCGCAGATCCGGCATCTTCTGGACGATGTTCCGCGGACGGCTTTTCGGCGCGACAGAAGTTTCCGGCGCCAGGGCCGAGGCCTGAGGCACGCGCAGAGACATCGTGCTGGGCGTCGTCAGCAGCGGCGCGGTCGGCGCGGTCGCATCGGTCCCGGCCCAGCCTGTCGAGGCGGCAGCAGCAGACACAAGCGCCGTCAAAACGGCGAAGGCGGTCAGTCTGAGACCGCATACAGATCGATTCGTTATCAAGTGGCACCCCCAAGGCGACATGTATTCTTGTCGAATTGACGCAAGGGATGGTGCTTTCACCGCCCCGGACTGCGACATCCGGTAGGCCGAAGCTTACGATCCGGGTAGCAGCCCGGACTTCGACCTGCGGGCAATTAGCAGTTTTGCCTTTTTGTGCAAACCCATGCGCACCAGCGTCCCGTCTCCCGGCGGAACCCGGCTTACGCGCTGTGTGATGCCGAAAGCGGCGTGACGCGCTTGCCCCGGCCTGCCCCCCGTCCTAAACCGGGCCGCGATCCCGCCGGAGGCCCCCATGCTCGACACCCAGATGCCCACCCCGAAACCCCGCGTCATCGCAGGAGAGTCGCACGACTGGGAACTTGTCATCGGGCTGGAAGTCCACGCGCAGGTCGCCACGAAGGCCAAGCTGTTTTCCGGCGCATCGACCACGTTCGGGGCCGAACCCAATTCCAACGTGGCCTTCGTCGACGCGGGCATGCCGGGCATGTTGCCCGTCATCAACGAAGAATGCGTCGCGCAGGCCGTGCGTACGGGATTGGGGCTGAAGGCAGAAATCCATCTGACCTCAGCCTTCGACCGCAAGAACTATTTCTATCCCGACCTGCCGCAGGGCTATCAGATCAGCCAGCTTTACCACCCCATCGTCGGCGAAGGCGAAGTGCTGGTCGAACTGGGCCCGAACGATCAGGGTACGTCCACCGCGCGCACCGTCCGCATCGAACGCATCCATCTGGAACAGGACGCCGGCAAATCCATCCACGACATGGACCCGGCCCTGTCCTTCGTCGACCTGAACCGCACCGGCGTCGCCCTGATGGAGATCGTCTCGCGCCCCGACATTCGCGGCCCCGAGGAAGCCGCCGCCTATGTCACCAAGCTGCGCCAGATCATGCGCTATCTGGGCACCTGCGACGGCAACATGCAGAACGGCAACCTGCGCGCCGATGTAAACGTCTCGGTCTGCCGGCCCGGCCAGTACGAGAAATACCAGGAGACGCAGGACTTCGGTCATCTCGGCACGCGCTGCGAGATCAAGAACATGAATTCCCTGCGGTTCATCCAGGCCGCCATCGAGGTTGAGGCCCGCCGCCAGATCGCCATCCTTGAATCCGGCGGCGCGGTGACGCAGGAAACCCGGCTCTATGACGTCGAAAAGGGCGAAACCCGGTCGATGCGGTCCAAGGAGGAGGCGCATGACTATCGCTACTTCCCCGACCCCGACCTTCTGCCGCTGGACATCGAACAGGCCTGGGTCGACGACCTCGCCGCGCATCTGCCCGAACTGCCCGATGCCAAGAAGGCCCGCTTCATCGGCGATTTCGGCCTGTCGGACTACGACGCCTCGGTCCTGACCGCCGACACCACCTCCGCCACGTTCTTCGAAGCGGTCGTCGCCGCGTCAGGCAACGGCAAGGCCTCGGCCAACTGGGTCATCAACGATCTGTTCGGACGCCTGAAGAAAGACGACCGCGAGATCGCCGAAAGCCCGGTCAGCCCGGCGCAACTGGGCGGCATCCTCAAACTGATCGAGGCGGGCGACATTTCCGGCAAGATCGCCAAGGACCTGTTCGAGATCGTCTATACCGAGGGCGGCGACCCGGCGGAAATCGTCGCCGCACGCGGCATGAAGCAGGTCACCGACACCGGCGCGATCGAACGGGCCGTGGACGAAATCATCGCCGCCAACCCCGATCAGGTCGAAAAGGCCCGCGTCAATCCCAAGCTGGCGGGCTGGTTCGTCGGCCAGACGATGAAGGCGATGGGCGGCAAGGCCAATCCTGCGGAAGTCAATCGGCTGGTGGGCCAGAAGCTCGGCCAGTAAGGCGTCATCGCGGGCAAGGCTGCGGTCGCGACGGCGGACGTAATCGGACCCGGCGGTAGGCCTGTCGCGCGCCAGATCCCTAAACTCCGACGCATCTGCCGCCTTTCCGTCCCGTCCCCGTCATCGGATCGTCCAGATCCCGGTGTCCTCTGCCCCTTCACAGAGGATACCAGATATGCGCCACGAATCCTTCCCTGCCCCCGAAGCCTTTGAATTCAGGGTTGTTCCAGCCCCCCGCAAAGGCGAACGCGTGCCCGGCCTCAAAACCGACGAGGCGCGGATGGCGAACACCCTGACCGACGTCCTCAACCAGATGGCGACGGATGGCTGGGATTACGTTCGCGCCGACCAGCTTCCGAACGACACCAGCACCGACCTGACCGGCACCGCGCCGAAAACCATGATCCTGCTGGTCTTCCGCCGCCCCCTGCCGTCCGAGCGACCGCGCGCCCGCCGCCGCCCCGACCCGCTGGTCCTGACCGATCCGCTGATGGGGTGACGCGGCGGCCGGTCGCCCCTTGATCCGCTCCGAACCCTTCCTTAACCCTTGGCGGTGACGATCCCGGCATACGGGACGCGAAGGGGGCACCGGGCAGGAACGAGCTGTATTATGGCGACAACCTCGCCGTCCTGCGGGAGAGTATCGCGACCGAGAGTGTCGACCTGATCTATCTGGACCCGCCGTTCAACTCGAATGCCAGCTATAACAAGCTGTTCAAGGCCGTCGTCTCGGTCAAGGCGGGCGAGAATGTCGGCGTCGCCATGATCCACGACCTGCGCGGCGCGATGGAACGCACCGGCGCGGAGATCGGCATCTTCCTGACCCTGACCCCACCCAAGGGCGGCATGGCCGCCGAGGCGGCGGCGGCGGGCGGCGGCCGCATATCAGCATCCGTCACCCCTGCCCTGCGCCAGCGGGCCTTGAGCCGGTTGCGGGTGCCGCATCACTCCCCGTCCGACAGGTCCATCGACAGGGCATGGATCTGCTGCATGATATCGCCCAGCGCCGCATGAACCATCCGGTGCCGGGCCACGCGCGACTGTCCGGTAAAGGCATCCGCCGCGATCACGACGTGCCAATGACTCTCGCCCGTGCCGTCGTCGCCCGAATGGCCCGCGTGTTTGTGGCTCTCGTTGACCACCTCCAGACGGCTGGGCGACAGCGTCTCGGTCAGCCGTGCGCGGATCGCCGCTTCCATTGTCATCGAATTTCCTTTCAAATTGCGTCCTCGAGGCCTTCACCTCCGGCCCGACAATGCCTAGAGTCCAACGCCTCAGGCCGGAAGGGGGTTCGAAGATGACCAGCAAAGACCCATTCAATTTCGACATGCGTGTGTCGACGGCCAAGAAGCGTAATCCCAGGGGTAAACGTGGCATGTCTGGCGCGGTCGAAACATCGACGCGCGTCTGCGATCACGATGGATGCGAAGAAGGCGGCAAGTACCGCGCACCCAAGATGCGTGACACCAGCGAAGATTATTTCTGGTTCTGCAAGGACCACGTCCGCGAATACAACGCCAAGTGGAGCTTCTTCGACGGCGCGACCGAGGCCGAACTGGCCCGGCAGGCCGAATCCGATGAACGCCCCACCGCGCCATTTCGCAAGTCGGTCGAGGAACGCGCCTGGGCGCGTCTGGGGATCGAGGACGCGCATCAGGTGCTGGGCGGCAATGCCACCCGCAATCCCGGACGGGGGGTCGTGGGGCGCAAGCTGCCGCCGACCGAACGCAAGGCCCTGACCATCCTTGAAGGCAAGGACGATTGGGACAAGGCGATGATCCGCAAGGCTTACAAGAGCCTGATCAAGGTTCTGCACCCCGATATCAACGGCGGCGACCGCAGTCAGGAAGAACAACTGAGCGAAGTCGTCTGGGCCTGGGACCAGCTGAAGGACAGCCGCAATTTCAAATAGATGTGGCGTAAAGATCGCCCGCGATTAGCTTGGCCGGTCGTCTTTCCATTGCTGCAACTCATCCGCCAGTCGCGACAGTGGATCGGGGCGATAGGGCCTGAAATCCGGGTCCGTCGCCTCGTAGGTCCAGCGCTCACGGACGGCGGCATGCAGATCGTCCAACCGCAAGATCGCGTCGCGCGGCGCACCGAACCGCCGCATCAGCGCGGCGAATACCCCGCCTTTCGGCACGCTGGAATTTTCCAGCGGACCAAGCGGATCGCGTTCTGCCTTGATCGCGGCGGAGACGAGCGGGTCGAACTCCAGCCCCATGACGCCCGCGCCTTCCATCATCCAGTCCAGCGCGATCGCGCTGAGCGCGGTGATATCGCCGCCACCGCCGACCGATCCATGGTCGCCTGCGAAATGCTGCTGTCGATAAGGCAGAGTGGCATGGCCCAGGTTCAGCTCGTCCAGATTGGACCATAGGGTCGGGCGAAATGCCCTGCGCCGCTCGTCGATGGCAACGGCGTGGCGCGCGGACCGGACCATCGGTGCCAGTGTTGTATCGTGGAATGCGTATTTCCTGTTCAACATCGGCGCCGCCGTGAAATACCCTGGCACGCCCACCGTATCCCAGACACCCAGATAGGCCACGTCGAACAGCACGGCCTCGTCCGCGCCGAATTCGGCATAGATATGGGCATCGTCGGGATCGGTCATGATGTGGGGCGAATTGAGCGCCCGCCATTCCGCGTTGCGCCGCTGACGTCGGTCCGCCGTTTCGATCCGACGCTCGGAATAGCGCGACACCGCCTCCGGCAAAAGGTGCAGATCGGCACGCGCCAGAAGACCCGTGAACCGGATCAACCCGACAAGGGATCGCGCGGTGAAGGCGCCGCGGGAAAACCCGAAGACGAACACCTCGTCCCCCGGCTCGTAGAGAAAGACGAGATGACGGTAGGCTTCGGTCACGTTTTCCATCAGGCCCAGCCCCAGCACACCGCCCAGCGCGCGGTCCGTGGCGCGTGACAGGGCGGTCACACCACGCCGCCCGGTGCCCACCCCTTCGATGTAGATCGGGATCTGCACAAGATCGTCCGCCCCGACCGGAGCGAGAGCCTGACCCAGCCGGACGACATTGGTGGGATCGGGTGCCTCGGCTGCATTCCAGGTCCCGTCACACAGAAGAACGATGCGTTTCATCCCGGCAGTCTACACGATGCGGCGGACCAGCCATAAAAAGACGCCCCCGGCCGGAACGACACGGGAGCGTCAGTCGTCATGGGACGGAATCGGTCCGGGGGGACCGCTCCGCCCATCGCCCGCCGCATCCTGGGTGTTGCGCGACGGGTTGAACGGGCGCGGGAGGACGCGCCGTCATCACTTACTGCTTGGGCAGCAGAACACGGTCGATGACGTGAATGACGCCATTCGATTGTTTGACGTCGGCGGTGGTCACGGTCGCATCGCGGCCATTTTCGTCCGTGAGGGTGAAGGTGTCGCCTGAATATGTGCCCTGCAGAACGCAACCGCCCACGGTCATGATCGGGTAGGAACCGCCATCGGCGTCGATCATGCCCTTCAGCGCGTCCGACATCACGTCTCCGGCGACGACATGACAGGTCAGGACCTGCTGAAGCTGGGCCTTGTTCTCGGGCAGCAGCAGGGCGTTCAGCGACTCCTCGCTGACCATGCCGAAAGCTTTGTCCGTCGGGGCGAATACGGTGAACGGGCCAGGGCCCTGCAGCGTCTCGACCAGATCGGCGGCAGTCACGGCGGCGACCAGCGTAGTGTGGATCGGCGAGTTCACGGCGTTTTCGATGATGTTCTTTTGGGCGAACATCTCCGCCCCGCCGACCATCGGGTTCGCGGCATTCGCGTCGGCCAGTGCGGCAGCGGTGGTCAGCGACAGGGCGGCGGCAGCGCCAAGAACGATTGTTTTCATGATGTCTCTCCAGACTGAATGCGCGGAGAGCGTCTGCCCCCCGTCGCATCCAGACACGCAAATCGCGCGGCGGAGTTTCAGCCTGATGGCGCGAAAATGCCTTTACAGATCGGAAAGAGGTCCGGCGGCCAGAACCGCACCCGTCGGCTGCCCGGTGGGCGACCCGCCCGGCGGTTCGTCCGAGACGGCCAGAACCATGCCCTCTGTCAGACCCGCCGGGGCCGGAATGACCACACGGTCCTGATCGGGCAGCACACCCAGCGATACCGGCGCGGCATCGCCGGCGATCAGCCAGAGTTGCAGGACACGGCCCGGCAATGGCTCACCCGACCGGCGAATGATCAGCAGATCGGTGCCGTCGGTGCCAGCGGCCAGGTACAGATCGCCCGCGCCGGAGCCTTCGATGCCCGGCATTTCGGCGTTCAGCGTCGGGACGAATCCGGTCGGTGGCTGCAACAGGAAAACGGCCAGTGCAAAGGCCGCGACCGGCCCCGCGACGATGCCCGCCCAGCCCCACCAGCGGCTGCGTTTCGGCTCGGGCCGGAACAACCTGGCCTCGATTTCGGCGCGCAGACGGGCGGGCGCGGGCACATCGCGACCGGCCAGCATCGGCGACAGCGCCTCGGCCCAGTCAGAGTGCAGTTGCGCCAGCGTCCGGTCCTGCGGCAGCCTCCGTTCGACGGCCGCTTCTTCCTCGGGGGACAGAAGGCCCAGAAGATACTCGCCTATCAGCGCGCGATCATCGTCTTCGAATGTGTCGGTCACGTCGGTCATCGGCTCAGACACTCCCGCAGGGCGATCAGACTGCGCCGCAGCCATGTCCGCATCGTGTTAAGCGGAATGTCGAAGCGCGCCGCCAGATCGGCATATGTCTCGCCTTCCAGATAGGCGCGGCGCACGGCTTCGGACTTCTGATCCTCCAGTTCGGCCAGGCAGTCGACGATGGCGCGCGCCTCACCGCGGGCGACGGCGTTCGCCTCGGGTCCGGGGGCGATGTCACGCAGAAGATCGTCGGCGGGCATCTCGCGCCGCCCCGCCTCGGCCCGTCGCTTGCGCAGCCGGTCGATGCAATGGTTGCGCGCGACCGTTGCCATCCAGGTAATCGGGGACAGCCCGTTCACGCGGTATCGGTCGGCGTTGCGCCATATCTTGACATAGATGTCCTGCAAGGCGTCCTCTGCTTCCGCTCGGTTTCCCAAGACACGCAGCGACAAACCGAAGAGTTTCCCCGATGTCGCATCGTAAAGCTGTCCGAACGCCGCACGGTCGCCCAGGGCCGCCCCGGCAAGCCAGCGTTCCAGATCGTCACGTGTCGCCAATCGACCCCTCCCGGTGCAGGCCTCAGGCCCGCGTGCATCGATTTCACGCCCGGCCTTCCCCTTGCAGATAACCCCCTTATGTTGCATCCGGGCGAGCAACTGCAAGGAGACCGGACGATGGCAGATGGTGCGATGGACATGATGGCGGAACCGACCAAGGACTTTTCCGTCCGCGAGGTGTTCGGCATCGACAGCAACATGATCATCAAGGGGTTTCCCAAAGGCGGCGACCGCGTGCCGGTCATGGACCCGACCTACAAGTTCGATCCCGATACCACGCTGGCGATTCTGGCGGGCTTCGGCTGGAACCGCCGGGTGATGATCCAGGGCTATCACGGCACCGGAAAATCGACGCACATCGAACAGGTCGCCGCGCGTCTGAACTGGCCCTGCGTCCGCGTGAACCTCGACAGCCACATCAGCCGGATCGACCTGATCGGCAAGGATGCGATCAAGCTGCGCGACGGCGTGCAGGTCACCGAATTCCACGAAGGCATCCTGCCCTGGGCGCTACGGAACCCCGTCGCCATCGTGTTCGACGAATACGACGCGGGCCGTGCCGACGTGATGTTCGTGATCCAGCGCGTGCTGGAACATGACGGCAAGCTGACCCTGATGGACCAGAACACCATCATCGAACCGCACCCGTCCTTCCGCCTGTTCGCCACCGCCAACACGGTCGGCCTGGGCGACACGACGGGCCTGTATCATGGCACGCAACAGATCAACCAGGCGCAGATGGACCGCTGGTCGCTGGTGGCAACGCTGAACTATCTGAGCCACGACGCCGAGACGATGATTGTTCTGGCCAAGAACGCGCATTACAATACCGAGGCCGGGCGCAAGACCGTCAGCCGCATGGTCACCGTCGCCGACATGACCCGGACCGCGTTCATGAACGGCGATCTGTCGACCGTCATGTCGCCCCGCACCGTGCTGGCCTGGGCCCAGAACGCCGAGATCTTCCGCGACGTGGGATATGCGTTCCGTCTGACGTTCCTGAACAAATGCGACGAGCTGGAGCGGCAGACGGTCGCCGAGTTCTACCAGCGGTGCTTCGACGAGGAACTGCCGGAGAGCGCGGCGAGTCTGAGCCTGGGGTGATGGGCGGGTTTGCTTTTCGAAGCCTCGCCTGCACTGGAAGCGGGAGGTCTGGCCAAGTTCCAAGAGATCGAGGCCGTCCACACAGCTTGGAAGATTTGGGGGCGAGATGAATAAACCCACCGACAATCCAGCCGATCCGTTCAAGAAGGCCCTCGCCGAGGCCACCAAGACCATGGCCGACGATCCGGAGCTGAACGTCTCGTTCTCCGTCGATCCGCCGGGCAAGACCGACGACAGCATCCGCCTGCCGCAGGTCAGCCGCCGCATGACCCGCGACGAAGTGCTGCTGTCGCGCGGCACGGCGGATGCTTTTGCCCTGCGCCACCGTCACCACGATATCGCTGTCGCCAACAAATACATGCCACAGGGCAACATGGCGCGCGAGTTGTACGAGGCGATGGAAACCGCCCGATGCGAGGCGGTCGGCGCCCGCGACATGCCCGGCACCGCGGGCAACATCGACGCCAAGATCAGTGTCGAGGCGACGCGCAAGGGCTATGGCGACGTGACCGACAAGGCGCAGATTCCACTGGCCTCCGCCGTCGGATATTGGGTCCGCCAAATGGCCACGGGCCGCGACATGCCCAAGGGCGCGGACAATGCCCTGGACCTGTGGCGCGGCTTCATCGAGGAATCGGTGGGTGACCGACTGGACAACGTGCAGGACCTGCTGGCCGACCAGTCCGCCTTCGCCCGCCTTGCCCGCCAGATGATCGAGGACCTGGGATACGGCGATCAGCTGGGCGACGACCCCGATATCGAAGACGAGGATCAGGAGGACGAGGGCCAGTCCGAGGAAGAGGAGGAGCCCGACAGCACCGGCGACGACGATCAGGAGGACGCCGATGCCGACGCTTCGCCGGATCAGTCGCAGGAGCAACAGGACGACCCCAGCCAGGCCCAGGTCAGCATGGACGACATGGCCGATCAGGAAGCCGGTGAAGAAGCGGAGATGCCCGACTCGGACGAGGCGAAGGACCCGCCCGCCCCGCAGCCGGTATCGGACGCCGACCCGAATTACACTGTCTTCACCGAAGCTTTTGACGAGATCGTCGGGGCCGCCGACCTTGCCGAACCGGCGGAGCTGGAGCGTTTGCGCGCCTATCTGGATCAGCAGTTGGAGCCGCTGAAGGGCGCGGTGTCGCGACTTGCGAACAAGTTGCAGCGCCGCTTGCAGGCGCAGCAAAACCGCTCGTGGGAGTTCGACCTTGAGGAAGGCATCCTTGACGCCGGACGTCTGGCCCGCGTCGTCGCCAACCCCACCACCCCCCTGTCGTTCAAGATGGAGCGGGATACCGAGTTCCGCGATACCTGCGTGACGCTTCTTCTGGATAATTCCGGCTCGATGCGCGGACGTCCGATTTCGATCGCCGCGATCTGCGCCGACGTTCTGGCGCGGACGCTGGAACGCTGCGGTGTGAAGGTCGAGATACTGGGCTTTACCACCAAGGCGTGGAAGGGCGGACAATCCCGCGAGGCCTGGCTCAAGGCCGAACGCCCCGCCTCGCCCGGTCGCCTGAACGACCTGCGCCACATCATCTACAAATCCGCCGATGCGCCGTGGCGCCGGGTGCGCCCGAACCTTGGGCTGATGATGAAGGAAGGCCTGCTGAAGGAAAACATCGACGGCGAGGCGCTGGAATGGGCGCACCGCCGCGCCATCGCCCGGCCCGAGGCGCGCAAGATCCTGATGGTGATTTCCGATGGTGCGCCCGTCGACGACAGCACCCTGTCGGTGAACCCGGCGAACTTTCTGGAAAAGCATCTGCGCGACGTGATCGCCATGGTCGAGAAACGCCGCGCGGTCGAACTGCTGGCCATCGGCATCGGGCATGACGTGACGCGGTATTACGATCGGGCCGTGACGATCACGGACGTCGAGCAACTGGCGGGCGCGATGACAGAACAGCTGGCCGCCTTGTTCGACAGCGATCCGCGCGCAAGGGCGCGGGTGATGGGAATGCGCCGCGCCTCCTGACCCTGGTGCGCCCTGCCCGGTCGAAGCCTCCGGCGGGGATATTTGGACAAGGGGAAGCGGGATTGAAAAGCCCTCCCCTATTTGAAAATATTTCGCAGGGGTCCGGCGGTGCGCGCCCTGCCTTCCGACATTGCGACCAAACCGGAGACCCGCATGTTCCAGACCTTCGACGTCACCGCCCGACCCGAGGCCGCCGCGCCCCGCGTGGCCCGCCTGCGCGCGTGGATGGCCACGCAGGATCTCGACGCTTTCCTCGTGCCCCGCGCCGACGCGCATCAGGGCGAATACGTCGCCCCCCGCGACGAGCGCATGGCCTATATTTCCGGCTTCACCGGGTCCGCGGGGTTCGTCGTCGTGTTGCACGACCGGGCGGCGATCTTCACCGATGGGCGGTATACCGTGCAGGTCCGCGCGCAGACCGACCCCGCGATTTTCGAGACGGTGAACTGGCCCGCGACGGGACTGGCCGACTGGTTGCCCGGTGCCCTGCCTGACGGCGGACGTCTAGGATTCGATCCGATGCTGCACAGCGTTACTCAGATCGAGGGGCTGCGCAAACTGTCCGGGCTGGACGTCGTGGCGGTGTCCAACGGTGTCGATGCCACATGGCCCGACCGTCCGGCCCCGCCCAACGCGCCGATGACCATCTATCCGCAGGCGCTGGCCGGTAAATCCGCCACCGAAAAACGCGCCGAAATCGTCACCGCGCTGCAAGCCGCCGGTGTCGCCAGCTATGTCACGAACCAACCCGAGGCGGTGGCCTGGCTGCTGAACATTCGCGGTGCTGACATTGCGCGAACGCCCCTGCCGCAGTGCTTTGCGGTGATCCATGCCGATGCCGGGGTCGATCTGATCTGCGCGCCGGAAAAAGCCGCCCCGATCACGGATCATCTGGGACCTGACGTGCGGGTCACGGCGCCCGCCGACATGGCCGCTTTGCTGGGTGGGCTGACCGGCCCTGTCGGCCATGACCCAGCAAGTTGCCCCGTCGCGCTGGCCGAAATGCTGACGGATGCCAAGGCGATCCCCGACCCCTTCGCCCTGCCCCGCGCACGCAAGACCGGGGCCGAGATCGCCGCCACGACCGAGGCGCATCTGCGCGATGGGGCCGCCATGGTCCGTTTCCTGCGCTGGCTGGACCACGACCGCCCGGCGGATGCGACCGAGATCGACGTGGTTCGGGCGCTGGAAGGCTTCCGGCGTGACACCAACCAGTTGAAGGATATCAGCTTCGAGACCATCGCAGGCGTCGGTTCCAACGGTGCCATCGTGCATTACCGGGTGAACGAGGACACGAACAGGAAGTTGGGAACGGACACCATCCTGCTGGTCGATTCCGGCGCGCAATATCTGGATGGAACCACGGATATCACGCGGACCATGCCGCTGGGAACGCCTCCGGACGGTGCAGTGCGGGCGTTTACCCGCGTGTTGCAGGGACTGATCGCGATCAGTCGGGCGCGGTTTCCGGTCGGTGTCGCGGGCGCACATCTGGACGCTCTGGCGCGCGCGCCCCTGTGGATGGATCACCGCGATTACGATCATGGGACGGGGCATGGTGTCGGCGTCTATCTGGGTGTGCATGACGGGCCTGCGCGGATCAGCCGTGTCAGTCAGGTGCCACTGGAAGCGGGCATGATCCTGTCGAACGAGCCGGGATATTACCGCGAGGGCGAATACGGCATCCGGATCGAAAACCTGATCCATGTGGTCGAGGCGGTTCGACCCGACGGCGGCGACGACCGCAAGATGCTGCGGTTCGAGACGCTGACCTGGGTTCCGATCGACCGGCGGCTGATTGATCGCGCGCTTCTGTCACCCGACGAGCGGGCGTGGGTCGATAGGTATCATGCTGATGTCATGTCGAAAATAGGCCCGCGCGTTGACGGTGCGGAGAGGGAATGGCTGACCGCGATGTGCGCGCCTCTCTGACCTTTCGTCGGGGGTTCGCAACGGATAGGGTTCGCCGAAAGAGGGAGAAGCTCATGACGAAGATCACCGTATCGCCCGCCGAGGGAACCTGGTCCGTGCGTTCGGACGATGGCGTTCTGGTCGAAAGCAGGAATGCCCTGTCCCTGGTCGAGGACGATATGGGCTTCGTAATCTACTTCCCGCGCGCGGACGTTGCGATGGCCTTGCTGGAACGCACTGAAACCACGACGGAATCTCCACACAAGGGCACGGCGAACTATTATTCGTACATCGGTCAGTCGGCACAGATCATGGATGTCGCCTGGACCTATGAAGATGTCACGAATCCGGACGCGAAGGCGGTCGAAGGGCATCTGGCATTCTATGACACCAAGGTCACGATCGAACAGATCTGACGCCGCCGCCGTCTGTAAATCCGGATATTACGGGGGTGCATACCGGGGTATTACCCCGGTATTAAGTCCAGACGCATCATTCTGCACCTGCGCTTTGCCGGGGCCTTTGGACCCGACCCGGAGTGTCCGGCCATGTGGAGACGTCGGACAGGTCCGGTTTTTCCGCCACGACATTGGCTTCATATGCCGGCGTCGACGGCTTCCGATGCAAGTCGGGCGCGGTGGATGTCGATGCCGCTTTGCCACAGAACGATCAAGCCGAAGCCCACCACAAGAATGATTGACATGATATAATTGAACAGGATCATCAGAAGTGCCGTTTCGGGCGGAACGCCCAGCATTTGCAACGCAAATCCAGCGCCAAAAATGAAGCTGCCGGGGATCCGCACGAAACGACCCAGCACCATGATAAACCCGGCAAACACCATCAGGAAAATATAGTCCCAAGGGGTCAGAACGACGCCAACCGCAAGGCCTGCCCAGACGAAGTGGGTGGCTGCTGTCAGCTTGGCCGCGACCGCACCCAGGAACACCGCCGCCCGCCGCATCGCATCGCGCGGCCAGACCACACCATTGCAGAGAGCCCTTCGCAGTTCCCTGCCATCGCCGCGCATTCGCTTGGCCAGCCAGTCAAACAGACGGCAAACCGCTGGTCCGTCGGTGGCGAAAAGCGCGCGGAACCGGAACATCGCCCAAAGCAATCCCCCGAATACTGCAATATTGAGTGCCCCCGCGACGCTCAGGCCCAGTTCCAGATTGCCCTCGACCTGCGGAACCCGCCCGGACATAGCCAGGGCACCGGCAAAAAGCGCAAAAACCACGCCGTCGACAAAGCGCGAAATGACTGTAGTTGTCAGTACGGTTGCCATCTTCAACTGTTCGAGCCGTGCGATGACCCATGCCCGTACCAACGGGCTGATGCCAAGCGGCACCAGCACATTGGCCCCGTATCCGGCCAGCAAAGCGCCGGTTAACCTCAAGGTGCCAACAGATTTGACATCATGCAAAATCTGACGCCATTTCCAGCCGTTCAGGAACTGTTCCAGCAGGATGGTCACGGCAAGAACCACGATCCAGACGGGATTGGCCGACCGCAACACTTCCAGGAATTTCCAGAAGTCCAGGCTTCCATACAGCAGGAAAATCAAAAGAAGCGCCACGACCCCACCGATCAATGGAGCCGCCCAGCGCAGCAATATTCTTTTCATGACTACTCCTGATCGGCGACCGGTTCAGCGAAGCCGCCAAAGCCGTCCTCCTGTCCGTCGGATGTGGGAACGGCCTAACGATTTTCAGTACATACGTCATATCACCATTGCGGTATCGGGTTCAGGCTTCGACGCGATACTTCTGGCAAAGGGCCACCTGCAAGCACCGGTTTCAATAGACGTCGGTCGTGTAAAGAAAGCGCCGGCGCGCGATGACACGGCACGGAACAGCGGACCCTGAATTCGACCGCGGCAAGGCCTGCATAGTCGCGCATGAGCGACCGCATCGCGACCCTCAGTTCTGTCGGACCAGTTTGCCGGGGTTCATCGTGCCGTCGGGGTCGAGGCTGCGTTTGATCGCGCCCATCACGTCCCAGGCGGCCCCATGTTCCGCCTCCATCATGTGCAGCTTGCCAAGGCCGACGCCATGTTCACCCGTCGCCGTGCCGCCCAGGTCCAGCGCATGCGCGACCATGGCGTCCGACAGGCGCTTGGCCTCGGCGATCTCTGTGGGCGCGTTGCGGTCGACCAGCAGGATCGCGTGATAATTGCCGTCTCCGACATGACCCAGGATCGGGCCATCAAGGGGCGAGGCATCGATGTCGGCGGCGGCGCGGGCGATGGCCTGCCCCAGTTTGGAAATCGGGACGCAGACATCGGTGACGACGGCGGTGGCACCGGGAAGTGTGGCCAGTATCGTGTGATAGGCACGGTGGCGCATCGACCAGAGTTTGCTGCGATCCTCGGGTTTGGTGGCCCAGCGATATGCGCTGCCGCCATGGTCTGCGGCGATCTGGCCGAAATGTTCCGCCTCGGCCGCGACAGCGGCGTCGGAGCCGTGGAATTCCAGCAGCAGATGCGGCGTCTCGGGCAGGTCGGCCCCGTCGGCGGCATTCAGTATCCGGGTGGTGGCGACATCGACGTATTCGATGCGCGCCGGGGTCAGCCCCATCTGCATGGCGAGGATCACTGCGTCGATGGCGCCTTCGGTCGTCGCGAAACCGCAGACGGCGGCGGCGGTCGCCTCGGGCTGGCCCCAGAGTTTCAGGGTCAGTTCGGTGATCAGGCCCAGCGTCCCTTCGGAGCCGACGAACAGCGCGGTCAGGTCATAGCCCGCCGATGATTTCCGGGCACGGGTGCCAGTGTGGATAACGCGTCCGTCGGCCAGCACGACCTCCAACCCGCGCACCTGATCGCGCATCGTGCCGTAGCGCACCGCCGTTGTCCCGCTGGCGCGCGTTGCGGCCATCCCACCGAGCGAGGCATTGGCGCCGGGATCGACTGGAAACATCAGGCCGGTGGCGCGGAGTTCGGTGTTCAGCGCTTCGCGCGTGCAGCCCGGCTGGACGCGCACCAGCATGTCGTCGGGCACAATTTCCAGCACCGCGTCCATGTGGCGGAAGTCGACCGTAACGCCGCCGCGCGGGGCAGAGGCATGGCCTTCCAGCGCTGTGCCGGTGCCCCATCCGATTACCGGCAGGCCATGTCGGGCGCAGGTCTGCACGATGGCCGCCACCTCCGCCGTCGTCATGGGATAGGCCACGGCGTCGGGCGGCATTTCGGGATGGAACGTTTCGGACCGGCCATGCAGGGACAGATCGCTCTTTCCCGTGGACAGGCGTTCGCCTAGCATCGCCTGCAATTCGGACAGTGCGTCTTGCGGGATCATCGGCCCCTCCCCAAATGGAACGCCCCCGAGGGTGCGCGAGGGGCGCGGGAAGGACAAGAGGCAGTGACCGACGCCCCCCCGTCAGCCGCCAGAGCATCGCATCCGATTACCGGCAGGTTCCGCCGCGCCTGGGAGGTGGTGCGCAGGCGCGGGCCGTCCAAGGTTCAGTTCTGGTTTATCGCGCTGATCGTGGGCATCGCCTCGGGCTATGCCGCCGTCGCCTTCATGATGGCCATTCAAAGCTTGCAGACAGCGCTCTATGGCACGGACGATCCACGCAAATTGCATTCCTTCGCGGCGACGATGCCGTGGTTCTGGGTGCTCATCCTGCCGGTGATGGGCGGCCTTCTGGTCGGATGGATCCTGACGCGGTTCACCCCGGATGGGCGTATCCGCGCTGTCGCCGAGGTCATCCAGGCCTCGGCCATGAAGGAAGGCCGGGTCGAACGTCGCGCCGGATTGGCGTCGATCGCCGCCTCGCTGATAACTTTGTCGTCGGGCGGCTCGTCAGGCCGCGAGGGGCCCGTGGTCCACATGACCGGCATGATCGCGGGCTGGGTCAGCAACAAGATGAACGCCGATGGGGTGACGGGCCGCGACCTTCTGGGATGCGCGGTGGCGGCGGGCGTCGCGGCCAGTTTCAACGCGCCGCTGGCGGGCGCGCTGTTCGCGATGGAAGTCGTACTGCGGCACTTCGCCGTCCATGCCTTCGCGCCCATCGCCATCGCCGCCGTGTCAGGGTCGGTCATCAGTCGCATCCACTTTGGCGACGTGACCGAATTCGTTCTGCCGCAGGCGGGGGCGCTGGCGTTTTATGTCGAACTGCCGGCGTTCATCCTGCTGGGCGTGGTCTGCGCGCTGGTGGCGGTGACCTTGATGAAATCGGTGTTTTTCGCCGAGGACGTGGCAAACCGCATCCAGGCGCGCCTGTCGATGCCGCCGATGCTGCGCCCGGCCATGGCGGGGCTGATGCTGGGGGCGATGGCGATCTTCTTTCCGCATATCATCGGCGTCGGCTACGAGACGACGAGCGCGGCGCTGTCGGGAAACCTGATCCTGCGCGAGGCAATCGTGTTCGCCATCCTGAAGGTCGCCGCCGTCAGTATCACCATGGGCGGACGGATGGGCGGGGGGATATTTTCGCCCGCACTGATGGTCGGTGCCCTGACCGGGCTGGCGTTCGGGTTGATCGCGACGGCGGTCTTTCCCGACATCTCGGGGACCGGATCACTCTATGCGCTGGCAGGGATGGGCGCGGTCGGGGGGGCGGTGCTGGGCGCGCCGATCTCGACGACGCTGATCGTGTTCGAGCTGACCGGCGACTGGCAGACCGGGCTGGCGGTGATGGTCGCGGTGTCGATCGCATCGGCGCTGGCGTCACGGATGGTGGATCGGTCGTTCTTCCTGACGCAGCTGGAGCGGCGCGGCATCCATCTGGCGGCGGGGCCGCAGGCCTATCTGCTGGCGATGTTCAAGGTCTCGAGCGTGATGAAATCGCCCGACCACCCCAATGCCCCGCCCGAGGACCGCGTGCGCCGGGCCGTGAACGAGGGGCTGTTCGTGGCCCCCGTCGACACGCTGGAGGCCGCGATGCCCCTGTTCGAGAGGTCGAATTCGGACTTTCTGGCGGTCGTTCGGCTGTCTGATGAAGGTGCACCGGATGTCTTGGGCGTTGTGCTGCATGTCGATGCACTGCGGGTCTATAACCGGGCACTGGCCGCGACGGCGGCGGAGGAGCATTCGTGATGCGGGTTGAAAAAAAGGTCGTGATGATCGGGGCGACCGGGGCCGTGGGCGGGGCCTGCGCTGCGGCGCTGACCGGGCGGGCCGGGGTGACGGCACTTGGCCGACGGACCGAGGATGGATTGGCAGCGGATCAGCATGTCGTCGATCTGGCCGACCCCGCCAGCTATGCCGCGCATCTTGAAGGGCAGGACACCGCGATCTGCTGTCTGGGCGTGGGCGAGCCATCGAACGTGTCGCGGGCGGAATTCAGGCGCGTCGACCACGATATTCCGCTGGCGTTCGCCACGGCCTGCCGGACCGCAGGTGTGTCCGGATTTTCGCTGCTGTCGTCGGTCGGGGCGGATGCCGGGTCGCGGATTTTCTTCGCGCGCAGCAAGGGCGAACTGGAGGACGGGCTGCGGGCACTGGCCTTCGACCGGCTGAGCCTGTTTCATCCGTCGATGATCCTGACGCCGAAGAACCGCTATGGCCTGTCACAGGCGCTGACGCTGGCGATCTGGCCCAGGCTGACCCCCCTGTTCCAGGGGCCGATGAAGAAGCTGCGCGGTATCCCCGTGGCCCGTCTGGGTCGGGCAATCGCGCAGGATGCGTTGCGCGACCGTCCGGGCGAAGCCACCTATGAGTGGCCCGAGATCATGGACCTGAGCGCGGAATGATCGCGCCACGGTAGCCGATGACGCGGCATGCCAGACTATGGCCCGTTTGCAGTGCGGCGGCCTGATCCGCGCCGGACAGCCAGGCTGCGAGGTATCCGCCGGTAAAGCTGTCGCCCGCCGCCGTCGTGTCCACCACCTTGTCGCAGGGCGCATAGGTCGCGTCGAAGCGCGCGCCTATGGGCAACGGGCCGGATTCGCCACGTTTGAGCGCACCTGTCGGAACGCCGTATCCTTCGATCCGCGCCATCACGGCAGCGGTGTCCGCATCGCCGAAGAGCGCCATTTCGTCGTCGACGCTGGGAAATCCGATGTCGGTTTCGCGCCACATCGCGGCGACCGCCGACTGTGCCGTCGGCACGTCTTCCCACAGTCGGGGGCGATAGTTGCTGTCGAAGGCGATACGCCCCCCCGAGGCGCGGTAACCCGGAACCCACGACATCAGCGCCGCGCGGGCCTGCGGCGCCAGTATCGCCAGCGTGATGGCAGACAGGTGCACCACGTCGAACTGCGACAGGGTCTCGGGTTGGATCGGGCTGTCGGGTGTCATCATGGTGCGCGCCGCAGATGTGTCGCGCCAGTAGACGAAGCTGCGTTCGCCAGACGTATCGGTTTCGATGGCATAGGCCCCGGCGATACGGTCGGCATGGCGGGTGATGTGATCGGTCGACACGTCTTCGGCCGCGATGCGCGCCACCATCCGGTCCGACAGCATGTCCTGCCCGACGGCAGAGACGAAAGACACACGATGCACATCCGGCAGGGACCGGCGCAGATAGATCGCGGTGTTCAGCGTATCGCCCGCAAAGCCCAGATGCGCGATATCGCCGTCCAGCGACAGCTCCACCATGGCTTCGCCCAGACAGGCGATCGAAAGCGGGCGGTCGGTCATGGCGGTATCCCCTTTGGCTTCATGGCTCGGCGGCGCAAGATAGGCGCGCGTCGGGGTGGGCGCAAACAGGTCGGCAGGCGTTCCCCTGCCCCGCCGCGCGGACTATGGTCCGGCCAGCCACCGCCCCCCGGAGACCGCGATGACCGACGACCGCCCCGCAGGCCCCGTGCCCCCCGTCGACCCAGGCAAGCTGAAGGCATTTCTGGATCGTCTGTCGACCGAGGTTCACGCGGCAGACGACTGGGGACAGGTCGCCACCTACATTCCTGAGCTTGCCGATGTGGCGCCCAACCAGTTTGCGATCTCGGTTGTTCTGGCAGACGGGACACGTCTGTCGGCAGGCGCGCGCAGTGTGCCATTCTCGATCCAGAGCGTGTCGAAGGTCTTCATGCTGGCCTGCGTACTGGGGCGCGAAGGAGATAATATCTGGCGGCGCGTCGATCGGGAGCCATCCGGCGATCGCTTCGATTCGATCCTTCTGCTGGAACAGGAGAAGGGCCGCCCGCGCAATCCGTTCATCAACGCCGGCGCGCTGGTGACGACGGATGCCATGCTGGCCAACCGCGCGCCGAAACAGGCGCTGAGCGAGTTTCTGGGATTTCTGCGCGCCGCCGCCGGAGACGAAGATATCCACATCGACCCGAGCGTCGCCGCGTCCGAGGCGCGCTATGGGTTCCGCAATGTGGCGCTGGCGAATTACCTGAAATCATACGATAATCTGCACAACGCGCCCGAACTGACGCTGGGCACGTATTTCCACCAATGCGCGGTCGAGATGACCACCGATCAACTGGCCATGGCCGGTCGGATGATCGCGCAACTGCCGGGTGCCCCGCCCCTGATGGCACCCGCGCGGGCACGGCGGCTGGGGGCCCTGATGATGACCTGTGGCCATTACGACGGGTCGGGCGATTTCGCCTTCCGCGTCGGCCTGCCGGGCAAGAGCGGGGTCGGCGGCGGCATCCTGATGGTCGCGCCCGGTCGGGCGTCGATCGCGATCTGGTCGCCGGGGCTGAACAGCTATGGCAATTCCAAGGTCGGCACCGAAGCCGCGGAGTTGCTGACGGATTTCACCGGCTGGTCGGTTTTTTCCTAAGGCAGCGCGCCGGTCTGCACATAGGTCAGGATCTGGACGACCTGCGCCGGGGTTTCGGCCACGGCGAGCGCGGCGGCATCGACCTCTTTCAGCGCGTGCTGATGATCGGGACCATGCAGCACGATCAGCGATTTGCCCAGGGCCGCCGCCTGCCCCGCATCGAAGGCCGCGTTCCATTGCTTGTACTTGTCACCGAACCGCACGACCACGATGTCGGCAGCGGCGAGTGCCGTGCGCGTGCGGATGGCGTTCAGTCTGGCGCCCTTGTTGTCGTGCCAGAACTTGTCCGGCTCGGCCCCCAGAATGGCCACGCCGCAATCGTCCGAGGCGGCGTGGTCGGTCACCGGGGCGGAGAAGGTGACATCCAGACCCGCATCCGCGCAGCCCTGCATGATTTCGTTGCGCCAATCGGTGTGGATTTCGCCGGACAGATAGATGGAAAGGGTCATCGCAGGCTCCGTGACATCGGTTGGATCAATAGGTGGCGCGTCCGCCCGACAGATCGAAGGCCGCGCCCGTGGTAAAGCTGTTCTCCTTCGAGCAGAGCCAGAGGATCATCGCCGCCGCCTCGCCCAGTTCAAGAAAGCGACCGCGCGGAATTTTCGACAGCATGTAATCGATGTGCTCCTGCTTCATCTGGTCGAAGATGCGGGTGCGGGCGGCGGCGGGGGTCACGCAGTTCACCGCGATATCCATATCCGCCAGCTCTTTTCCCAGCGATTTGGTCAGGCCGATGACACCCGCCTTGGACGCGGAATAGGCCGAGGCGTTGGGATTCCCCTCCTTGCCTGCAACCGAGGCGATATTGACGATGCGACCGTATCCTTTGGCCCGCATCCCCGGCACCACCGCCTTGTTCACGAGGAACGTGCCGGTCAGGTTGATCGCGACGATCTGCTGAAATTCCTCGACCGGATAATCGGCCAAGGGCGAGTTTGACCCGGCGATCCCGGCGGAATTCACGAGGATGTCTGCTTCGCCCAACGCATCCACGGTCTGCTTGTGCGCTGCCTGCACCGAGGCCCAGTCGCCCAGATCGCAGGGCACGGCGATGGCCCCGTTGCCCAGCGTCGCGGCAGCCTTGGACGCCAGTTCCTTGTCCATGTCCCAGATCGCGACACGTGCGCCGTGACGGGCCAGTTCCGTAGCGACGGCCCCGCCGATCCCCTGCGCACCGCCGGTCACGATGGCGATGCGGTTCCTGAAATCCGAAGTATCCATGGGTCTCTGCCTCTCAAGATGGTGTTGCGCCGACGATAGCGGATCGCTGGCCAAGGTCGAGCATCTGCGTTTGACCTGCAAGTCGGCAAATGGCGGGCGGGGCGCCCGGTGGCCATGACGGACCTTTCGCGCTTTCGCTTCGGCGTTACCCGCCGACCCCGAAAACCTGCCCCGGTCTTCTTCGGGGGATCCGAACCCCAATATCTCGGGTGTTCATGCCCGGCCTCCGAGACCGTTCGGCGTGCCGGATAGCCGCAGAAAAGCCGGGGGCGCGGGATGCCGTCCCCGCGCCCCCGGCATCAATCCGTTCAGCTACAACCGGACGTCCCGCCGCAGGTGTTGCACTTCATGCAGGTGCCGTTGCGGACCAGCGTGTAGTTGCCACACTCGCCACAGGCCTCGCCCTCGTAGCCCTGCATCTTCGCCTTGACCCGCGCGTTCAGACCCGTGGCCGCGACCGTCGTGGTAGAGGTGGTGAAAGTGGCCTGCGCGGTCTCCGAGAAGCCTGACGCCGCGGTCGATCCGGCAAGTTCCGCCGCGACACGGTCCATGCCACCACGAAGCGCGACCAGATCCTGCGGCATACGATTGCGCAGATACCCGGACGAGGTGACCGACTTGATGACTTCCAGCGACTTGGTGGCCGCCGATTGACCAAGGGCCGAGACGTTGCCATCCGCGTCGGGGGTGCCTTCGCCGCCGTTGTGGATCGAGTCGAAGGTCGCGCCTTCGGGTTTGACGTGGGCCAGATCTTCCCGGTCCAGATAGCTGACGGCCAGTTCGCGGAAGATGTAGTCCAGAACCGACGTGGCGTTCTTGATCGCCGCGTTGCCCTGCACCATCCCTGCGGGTTCGAACTTGGTGAATGTGAAGGCGTCCACGAATTCCTCGAGCGGGACGCCGTATTGCAGTCCGACCGACACGGCGATGGCGAAGTTGTTCATCATCGCCCGGAAGCCCGCGCCTTCCTTGTGCATGTCGATGAAGATTTCGCCCAGGTTGCCGTCTTTGTATTCGCCGGTCCGCAAATAGACCTTGTGACCGCCGACGACCGCCTTCTGGGTATAGCCCTTGCGCCGCTCGGGCAATTTGGTGCGCGCGGCGCGGGCGACCTCCTTGACGATGATCTTCTCGATCACCTTTTCGGCCAGAACGCCGGCCTTTTCGTGTGGCGTACCGCTTTCCAGGATCTCGGCGGCCTCGTCGTCATCCTCGACCAGGGCCGCGGCCAAGGGCTGCGACAGTTTCGATCCGTCACGGTAGAGCGCGTTGGCCTTGACCCCCAAGGACCACGACAGCTCGTAGGCGGCCTTGCAGTCCTCGATGGTGGCGTTGTTGGGCATGTTGATCGTCTTGGAGATCGCGCCCGAGATGAAGCTCTGCGCCGCCGCCATCATGTGGATGTGGCTGTCGACCGACAGGAATCGTTTGCCCTTCTTGCCGCAGGGGTTGGCGCAATCGAACACGCTCAGGTGCTCGTCGCGCAGATCCGGCGCGCCTTCCAGCGTCATCGTGCCGCAAACGTGGTCGTTGGCCGCCTCGATCTCTTTCTTCGAGAAGCCCAGATGCCGGAGCAGGTCGAAGGTCGGATCGTTCAGCCTGGCCGCCGGAATGCCCAGCGCCTTGGTGCAGAACTCCTCGCCCAGCGTCCACTGGTTGAACACGAAACGAATGTCGAAGGCCGAGGGCAACGCCGCTTCGATCTTGGCGATCTCCGCCTTGCCGAAGCCGTGCCCGATCAGCGACGTGTGGTTGATGCCGGGCGCCTGTCCCAGTGATCCGTGACCGACGGCATAGGCGATGATCTCGCCGATCTGCGCCTCGCCATAGCCCAGCTTGCGCAGGGCGGCGGGCACCGACTGGTTGATGATCTTGAAGTAACCGCCGCCGGCCAGCTTCTTGAACTTCACCAGGGCGAAGTCCGGCTCGATCCCGGTGGTGTCGCAATCCATAACCAGACCGATGGTGCCGGTCGGCGCGATCACAGTGGATTGGGCATTGCGGAAGCCGTTCTTCGCGCCCGCCTCGACGACCCCGTCCCAGATTTCGGCGGCCAGTGCGATCAGGCGCGCATCAGGGCAGCCGTCGATGTCCAGCGCGACGGGCTTGACCGCCAGTTCCTCGTAACCATCCGTCTGACCCTTGGCGGCATTGCGGTGATTCCGCATCACGCGCTGCATGTGGTCGGCATTCCTGGCGTAGCCGGGGAATGGCCCCAGCTCACCGGCCATTTCGGCCGACGTGGCGTAGGACACGCCCGTCATGACGGCGGTCAGCGCACCGCACAGCGCGCGACCTTCGCGCGAGTCGTAGCCCAGACCCATGTTCATCAGCAGGCCACCAATGTTGGCATAACCCAGACCCAGGGTGCGGAAGTCATACGACCGCTGGGCGATTTCCTTCGACGGGAACTGCGCCATGGCGACCGAGATTTCCAGCGTAACGGTCCAGAAGCGCGCCGCGTGGACATAGCCTTCGTGGTCGAAGGAGCCGTCGGCGTTCAGAAACTTCAGCAGGTTCATCGAGGCCAGATTGCAGGCCGTATCGTCGAGGAACATGTATTCGCTGCACGGATTCGACCCGCGGATCGCGCCGTCTTCCGGGCAGGTGTGCCAGTCGTTGACGGTGTCATGGAACTGGATGCCCGGATCGGCACAGGCCCAGGCGGCATGGCCGATCTTGTCCCACAATTCGCGGGCCGGGACGGTCTTGGCAACCTTGCCGTCACGGCGGTTGATCAGCTCCCAGTCAGCGTCCTTTTCAACGGCGTGCAGGAAGGCGTTCGTCACCCGGACCGAGTTGTTGGAGTTCTGGCCCGAAACGGTGCTGTAGGCCTCGGAATCCCAGTCGGTGTCGTAGGTCGGGAATTCGATGCTGTCATAACCCTGCTTGGCGTATTGCAGCACGCGCAGGATGTAGGCTTCGGGGATCATGTGCTTCTTGGCGGCCCGGATCACGTCCTTCAGCGCCTCGTTGACGTTCGGATCGGTCGCATCGTCCAGCGTGCCGTCCCAGGCGCGAACCGCTTCCATGACTTTGGTCAGCTGGGCCTGGTGCGCCTTGGACCCGGCGACGATGGCCGCGACCTTCTGCTCCTCGATGACCTTCCAGTCGATGAAGGCTTCGATATCGGGATGGTCCATGTCGACGATGACCATCTTGGCTGCCCGCCGCGTGGTGCCGCCGGATTTGATGGCCCCGGCCGCCCGGTCGCCGATCTTGAGGAAGCCCATGAGACCGCTCGACTTGCCACCGCCCGACAGTGCCTCGCCCTCACCGCGAAGCGAGGAAAAGTTGGTTCCGGTGCCCGAGCCGTATTTGAACAGACGCGCCTCGCGGACCCAGAGGTCCATGATGCCGCCGTCGTTCACCAGATCGTCGCTGACCGACTGGATGAAGCAGGCGTGCGGTTGCGGATGCTCGTAGGATGATTTGGAGCGGACCAGCTTGCCGGTCTTCGGGTCGACATAATGGTGCCCCTGCGCCGGGCCGTCGATGCCATACGCCCAATGCAGACCGGTGTTGAACCACTGCGGCGAATTCGGCGCGGCCATCTGTCGGGCCAGCATGACGCGCATTTCGTCGAAATAGGTGCGCGCGTCTTCCTCGGTGGTGAAGTAACCGCCCTTCCAGCCCCAATAGGCCCAGGCCCCGGCCAAACGGTCGAACACCTGTTTGGACGACGTCTCGCCAGCGAAGCGTTCGTTCTCGGGCAATTCGGCCAGCGCGAGAACGAA
>Ga0209634_1000555_pt1 | contig 29050 bp, 27 predicted proteins | sample LinPmetageLP40_FD_184043 | JGI IMG/M metagenome (GOLD analysis project Ga0209634, IMG submission 184043) | Marine viral communities from the Pacific Ocean - LP-40 (SPAdes) (version 2) | ecosystem: Environmental > Aquatic > Marine > Oceanic | place: Pacific Ocean | collected 2010-08-26 | reverse complement strand
CCGGCTCCTGGATTTGCTACTACAACAGTACCTACTGTAGTATTACCTGCTAATGCTGTTGTTCCTGTAGTTCCTAGAGCAAGTGTTGTAAACCCAGCACCATTAGTTATTGAATTATTATTTAATGATATATTAGCTGAACCGTTGAATGATACACCTGCAATAGTTCTTGCAGTTGCTAATATAGTAGCTGTAGCCGCATTACCTGAGGTATCGGCTGCTGTTTCATCTGTTTGAGTAGTTACAAAAGTATGAATTTGGTCTGCTGTTGCTAATCCTGTTCCCGCGTCTGCAATCGCTGCTGTTGTTATTGCTAATGATGGTATTGGACCTGCTCCGTTTGTTACTACAAGTTGGTTTGTAGTAGATGATTGAACTTCAGTAATATCACCAACTGTTGAAGTAGCATATTCTAAAGCATTTCCTGCGGCATTTACTCTTAGTACTTGTAATGCACTTCCTATAGAAGTTAATCCTGTTCCCCCTCTTCCAGTTATTAAAGTAGAGGATAAAGAAGCAGCGGTTCCTGATGTATTTGCTGCTATTGCATCTGTTTGAGTAGTTACAAAGGTATGAATTTGGTCAGCTGTTGCTAAGCCTGTTCCCGCATTTGCTATTGCTGCCGTTACTGCTGAAATAGCAGGGTTTGGACCCGTGCTATTTGCTACTGTTATTTGGTCTGTTGTTGCAGAAGTTACTTCTGTTACATCACCACTACCTTTTGAATTAAAAGTTGACCAATCTGTTGAAGTTAAATATCCATTAGTACTATCATCCGCTGCTGCCATTGAAATAACAGGTGTAGTCCCTCCTGATGAAGCAACAGGTGCGGTTCCTGTAACACTTGTTATAGTACCATTATTATCTGCTGATATTACACCACTTGATATTGAAATTCCACTTCCAATTTTTACACCACCTAATGTATTTGCGGCTGCTGTTGGTAATGTATAATTAACTGTTCCTGCTGCATCTACTCCTAAAGATGTTCTTGCAGCACCTGCACTAGTAGCTCCAGTACCTCCTTTTGATATTGGGACTGTGTCTGATAGTGTAGAACCTGCTGCTGTTATTGTAATATTTGCAGAACCATTAAAACTTACACCATTAATATTTCTAGCTGTTTCTAATATTGTAGCCGTAGCTGCGTTACCACTTGTATCTGCTGCTGTAGCATCTGTTTGTGTAGTTACAAAGGTGTGAATTTGATCTGCAGTAGCTAGACCTGTTCCTGCATCTGCTATTGTTGCCGTTGTTATTGCTAATGAGGGTATAGGACCATTACCATTTGTAATTGCTATTTGATCTCCTGTAGTTGTTTGAATTGCTGTAATATCTCCTACTGTTGGTGTAATATACTCCAAAGCATTTCCTGCTCCGTTTACTGATAGAATTTGACCTGCTGTGCCTACTGAAGTTAAATTTGTACCACCCTTACTTATTGGGACTGTGTCTGATAAAGTTGAACCTGCAGCTGTTATTGTTATAGCAGCACTACCATCAAAATTAACACCATTAATTGCTCGAGGAGTTGCTAATACAGTAGCACTATCAGCTAAAGTAGCAGTAGCAGCGTTTCCAGTTGTGTTTTGGTTAAATGTTGGAAATGTAATATTACTAGTATCTCCAATTGTAGGAGATGTTAATGTTTTATTTGTTAATGTTTGAGTACCTGTTAATGTAGCTACGGTTGAATCAATATTTAAAGTAACATTACCTGACGTACCTCCTCCAGTTAATCCTGTTCCTGCAGTTACCCCAGTAATATCACCTGTTGTAGAAGTAGCATATTCTAATCCATTCCCCGCGGCATTTACTGTTAATACTTGACCTGCAGTTCCTATAGAATTTAAACCTGTTCCACCTCTTCCAGTTATTAAGACAGAAGATAAAGAAGCAGCAGTTCCAGATGTATTTTGATTCCAAGTAGGAACTGTTCCTGTTAAACCTGTATATGCTACATTTGTAGCTGTAGCAGCGTTTCCACTTGTATCTGCTGCTGTAGCATCTGTTTGTGTAGTTACAAAAGTATGAATTTGGTCAGCTGTTGCTAAAGAAGTTTCCCCATTAGCTATAACTCCTGTTACTGCTGAAATAGCAGGGTTTGGACCTGTACTATTTGCTACTGTTATTTGGTCTGTTGTTGCAGAAGTTACTTCTGTTACATCTCCTGTTGTTGGTGTGGTATATTCTAAAGCATTTCCTGCTCCGTTTACTGATAGTACTTGACCCGCAGAACCTAAGGATGTTAAATTTGTACCACCTTTTGCAACTGTAACTGTATCAGTTAAGGTTGAACCTGCAGCAGGAACAGTTATAGCAGCACTACCATTAAATGCTACCCCATTAATATTTCTAGAGGTTTCTAATGTAGTTGCTGTAGCTGCATTACCCGTAGTATTTTGATTAAACGTTGGAAAAGTATTTCCTGCACCTGTTAAATCCTTATTAGTCAGTGCTTGAGTTGATGATAATTGAACAATATTACTATTTGTAATGCTTGATATTTTAGTTGATGTAGCCGCATTACCTGAAGTATTTGCTGCTGTTTCGTCTGTTTGAGTAGTTACAAAGGTGTGAATTTGGTCTGCTGTAGCTAATCCAGTACCTCCATTTGCAATCGCTGCTGTTGTTATTGCTAAAGATGGTATTGGACCATTACCATTTGTAATTGCTATTTGATCTCCTGTAGTAGTTTCTATAGCAGTAATATCCCCAACAGTTGGTGTAATATATTCTAGGGCATTTCCTGCTCCATTCACTGATAATATTTGACCCGCTGTACCTACTGAAGTTAAATTTGTACCACCCTTACTTATTGGGACTGTGTCTGATAGTGTAGAACCCGCTGCAGTTATTGTTATAGCAGCACTACCATTAAAACTTACACCATTAATATTTCTAGCTGTTTGTAGGGTTGTTGCAGTTGCTGCATTGCCTGTGGTGGATTGGTTAAAAGTTGGGAATGTATTACTAACACCTGTTAAATCTTTATTAGTTAGTTCTTGAGTTGCCGTTAGTTGGACAATATTAGCATTAGTAATAGAAGCAATTTTTGTAGAAGTTGAGGCATTACCCGATGTATCTGCTGCTGTAGTATCTGTTTGTGTAGTTACAAATGTATGAATTTGATCAGCTGTTGCTAAGCCTGTTCCAGCATTTGCTATTGTTCCTGTTGTTATAGCTAAAGACGGTATTGGGCCATTACCATTTGTAATTACCATCTGATCACCCGTAGTTGTTTGAATTGCTGTAATATCTCCTACTGTTGGTGTAATATATTCTAGGGCATTTCCTGCTCCATTCACTGATAATATTTGACCTGAAGTTCCTATAGAAGATAGACCTGTTCCTCCTCTTCCAGTTATTAAGGTAGCAGATAAAGAAGCAGCTGTACCTGATGTATCTTGGTTACCTGTTGAATTTACACCAGGTAAGCTAATATTTGCAGAACCATTAAATGATACTCCACCAATTGTTCTGGATGTTTGTAAAATTGTAGCGGTTGCAGCATTTCCTGTAGTAGATTGGTTAAAAGTAGGGAAAGTATTACTTGCACCTGTTAAATCTTTATTAGTTAGTTCTTGAGCACCAGTTAAAGTTACTACAGTAGAATCAATTGCTACTGAAGGGGAAGGTCCTGAGCTGTCTGTAACAGTAATACCAGTTCCACCTAATACAGAAGTTATATCTCCAACAGTAGATGTAGAATATTCTAATCCATTTCCTGCGGAATTTACTCTTAATACTTGTAAAGCACTACCTAATGAAGTTAAATTGGTACCACCTTTACTTATTGGTACAGTATCAGTTAAGGTTGAACCTGCAGCTGGGACAGTAATAGCTGAAGAGCCATTAAATGAAACTCCATTAATATTTCTAGATGTTGCTAATATTGTTGCGGTATCTGCATTTCCAGTTAAATTACCAATAAATTCTCCTAAAAATCCACTTGCAGTAACATCGCCACTTGCACTTATATTACCTGAGGCAGTTATATTAGATAATATTGCATCACTGCCAGATACAATTACTTTTTTCCAATTTGGCATAATATTATTTTATTGTGGTTGGTTACTCAATATGAGTCCACTTCCCGGGGGCCAACAATTTATGATAAATATCAACCTCTACTTAGAGATTTTACGTCCTTTAGAAAGTTTAGTGTTTTCTTGGGGAGGTCCTTGTTGAAGTTTATTTATATGCATTTCTACTTTATCCTGTAGTGCAACTAATAATCTAGCTTCTTTACCTAATATGGTTACTGTTTCTAATCCTGATCTTAGGACAGATAACTCTGTTAAATTAAACATAACTATTATTAATTTTAATTAGTATATTGATCTTGGAGTTTTATTACTAAATTATAAATAGGTTCTATATCAGCTCCTTTAAAGGTGCTGTTTTTTACCATATTTAATAATACTTCTAATTCTTTTTTAGTAAGTTTATTTGATTCCTGTTTTGGTTTTTGGAGACTAATCCTATCTTTCAATCCCATTTTTATAACTTTTTTAATTTTTGATACTATTGACAATGAATATAATAAAAATTATGAGTAAATCCAAATTTCTCCTAAAGTATTATTAACATAGATATTACCTGATTGTTTTATTATAGTTTCATTTACACCACTTACACCTGCAGCATTAGGATTTGTTATTGCTGAACCCGAAGTTAATCCCATATAAGCTTGAGGATTAAAGTCTGTAGTTGATTCTGCATCAAATGCTGATTTAATAGCCCATCTACTAGTAGAACCATTGTAACCAAATAATTGACCTACATTTTGTGTATTTTCTGTTTGAATTACAATACCACCTTGATTACCTGAAGTTGAACCTGAGTTGATTAAAATATATCTATCTTCAACTAATAATGTTGTTGAGTTTTGAAATGAAGCTGTACCTTGTACTCTTAAATCACCTGGTATTTTTACTTCATCTGTACCTGCTCCAATAGTAATAAGATTAGTACCTTCTGTGATTTTAGAATCTACAAATGTACCTGCACTGTCATCCCATTTAACTAATTTTTGATCAGTTAAAGAACTTGCACCTGCTACTGAAACTGTAGCTGCTGTAGAACCATTAAAAGAAAATGATGAAACACCTGTTCCTTGAGTTAATGCTGCTGTTGTTGTAGCACCTGTTATACCTGTTAAACCTGACCCATCACCTGCAAATGAACCTGTGAATGAACCTGTAAAAGAATGTCCTGTAAAAGTACCTAAATTTGGAGCAATTTTAGCTGTTGTAACTGCATCATCTGCAAGTTTACCTGTTGTCACATTTAAATCAGTTATTTTTACTGTTGTAACTGCATCATCTGCAAGTTTACCTGTTGTTACATTTAAATCAGTTATTTTTACTGTTGTTACTGCATCTGTGGCTAACTGGCCTGTACCAATACCTAAATCTGTTACTTTAACTCCTCCTGATCCTACTGTTAATGTAGCACCATCTGCTTCAACAGCAACAGTTCTTGCAGTTCCACCATCATAGCTAAAATCAACAATACCATTTCCGTCAGTTAAAGGTTCTAATGAACCTCCACCTCCACCACCACCATAAGAACCTGTTCTAAAGATGTGACCTGTTGCAGGATCAACCATTAAAGTTCTTAATGATGTGCTACTATTTGTAGGAACAACGGATGCTGTTATGCTTGCGACCTCAATACTACTTCCTGAGACTAAGACTTTTTTCCAATTTGCCATTTTATTTTATTTAATATTTTTGTTATACATATATGTTTTTTTATAATCCTACCCAAAAGTTTGAGCCTGAAAATATTAGTCCTCCTTCTATTGCAGATGGGGTATAAGGTAAATCACCAAATACTGCTACTCCTTTATCATTTATTTTAAATGTTTCTAAGCTAGCACTTTTTATTAAAAAAGAATTTGAATCAGAAGAACCAGTTATTTCTAAACTTCCACTTAATTGAATTAACCCTGTTGATTTTTTAAATATTAATCTTGGGTCTCCATTAAAACTTCCAGCATCGTTAAATTGTATTTGTGTTGTTAAACCCCCGGGGGTTGCTGTTGATGCAGCATCAAATGTTATACCAGTATCACTTGTTCTTGTTATAGTAACATTTGTACCTCCAGTTAGTTTTACATCGTCAAAAGTAAAAGTGTTGTCAATAAGTCTTAGACTAGGATTTGTTTCACTAATAGTTCCACTTAATGTTATTATAGCAGCACCATTACCACCACTTATTACTATATTGTTATCACCTATTACATATCCAGTACCTGGGTTATTTATTGTAACTGTTAGAACTCCTCCTCCTTCCACTACTGTGTCAACTGTCATACCTGTTCCAGATCCACCTGTAGTTGCTACACCTAAAGCTGAGATGTAATTTTCACCCATAGGTGGAGCATTTACTGTAGCACTAGGAATAGTTCCAATTGCTAAATAATCATAAGTAGATGTATTTAAAGCATGGGATGAAGTTATCGCATATGAAGCTGTTAATTCATTTATTGTATTTGGGGCAGCATTAAAGGATGATGCTGAAATATACCCACTTGAACTTATATTGTTAGATGCTGTTATATTACCTACTATTGTATTACTACCAGTAATTGTAAGTGAACCTGATATAAATGCTGCACCTTCAACTAAGACTGCACCTTTATCTGTGGATTGGGATACCGATAAAGTATACCCGTTAAATAAGTTTTCATTTCCTCGATATCCAATTGCTACTTGTTTATCTAAGGTTGTTTCGTCTTTTACATCTAAATCATCTCCAACTATTACATCATCACGAAAACGTACACTACCTGAAAATCTAGTAGAACCATAAGATGCATTTTTAGTATCAAATGTTATAGACGAACCTGTTACTGTAAGTGAACCTGATATTTGTAAATCGTTTGTTGTAGCATAATATGAACCTGTTTGGGCAAATATATCACCACTTACCGAACCTGTATTTACTGTTATTGCGAATTGATCACCATCTGCTTTTGTAAATGTTATTACATTTGATGATATTGATGCTGTTGTTAGTGTGTTTGCTATTGATCCAGTTTGTACTATAACAGGAAATGTAGAACCATCTCCTTTAGTAAAGGTTACTGTGTTATCAGCCGCAGATGCAGTTATTAATAAAGAACCTGAGAATGCATTAGGGGATAATGATGATAAGTCTATTGATTGAGAAGTATTAGGGTAATAATGTAATTTTAAAGTATTACCATCTAATGAACTAGAGTAAAATAATGAAGAAAAATTCCCATCAACTTCAGTAAATGTTAATTCAGATCCCTTTATATTTCTAAGAATAATAGACATACGCTTTTATTATAAATATTATTTAGTTAGTTTTCGTATGTATTCAATCATTATTATTTGGTTCTATTGTATTTCTAGGAATAGGAGGGGTTGTTGATAGACTAGTAACTACTTCATTATTAATATTTACTACTGATTTACTACTGTATTTTGAAATAGATGTCATACTTTTTTGTATATTTTGTGGAATTAAATACCCATATAAATCTAATTGAAATGTAGCTTTTACTGTTCTTTCTCCACCTTGGACTATTTCTACAGGTGTAGCAAAGCTATTAATTATTGCTTTAAATTTAAACCTTTCTGGGTTTCCCCAATATGAATCAGACGCGTATTGAATGTTTTCAATCAACGTGTTTAGTTGTTCCACGTAGTACGTTGAAACTACAAAGTCATACGTTATTTTCACGTAATCTGGCATAATAACCGCATAATATTCTTTGAGTGGTGTTCTATTATTTAATAGATTAAAATTACTGTAAGCATCTTTAACACTATATGGTTTTTCAAAAACATGAATGTTGTTTGGGTTATTAGAATCTAATTTAATTGATAAATTCCTTAATTTTTCAAAATTATTTCTTTTAAAGACAATAATAGGCATCATAATTTTACCTTTTAGATCTCTATAAAATCCATCTTTTTGGATTTGTTTCCATCTTTCAGGATTACCATATATAACAGGGACATTTAACCTTGACCCATTCTGTAGTACTGAAGGTTTAATGACATTATCAAAATAATAAAATATAGCTTCATCAATTTCTTTAAAACCTAATGTTAAGGGTTTTGTATTATCTCCTTTATATGATATTTGAGCACCTCTATTTTCATTAAAAGGAACTTCACTATTAGGGTTACCAGTAGGGGAAAAACCAGGTGCGCCTAAAGGAGGAACATATGGAGTTTGTTGTGAAAGACTTAATTGTCTTTGAGTTTTTGGTATTGGTTTTCTTCCTTTTTCTGTCATTATATATATCTTTCTCTAGTAATACCTACTTTATCAGCGGGTACATAATGAGTTTCACAAATAATTGAAATACTACTTCCAAAATTTTCTAATCCTGGATTAAAATTTCCAGGTTCATTAGGGTAATCTGGGTTTTTACCTGTAAAATATTGGTTTGATACTATTGTATCTACTTCATAATATCCTTCTTGGTATAAAATAATATCACCTACTTCAGGGACTAAATTAGCTCCATAATTATGGTCACCTTTATCAAAGTTTTTATTAAAATCTTTTGATGCTTCTAATAAATCATCTCTTAAAAATTTAAACGTAGCTCCCCAACTAAAATCAGTACCTAAATCAGTTTCTGGGTATTGTTGGTCTCGTCTTTCTATTATACAATTTAATAAAACAGGACCCATATAGTATTTTTCTTGTGCGGATTCACCATAAATGTTAACATTTGTTTCTTCTACTTTATATTTGTAGAATGCACATTGTTGAGTAATGATATTACCCATTAATTCCCTATTTATATGCCTAAATAGGCTTATATCTCTTTGTCCACCGTATAGTGCCATATTAACCTATGTAAATTACATTAGGAACTTCTTCAAGTTCTATTTTCCTAAAATTTGTTTCTAGTGATCTTCTTTCAAGTAATTTTTCTCTAGAAGTTTCATCTAAATATGCTCTTAATCTATCTATTAAAGCTTGTTTTTCTGTTGTAGCTGCTGTTATTAAATCAGCTTCATTTAATTGTACCTCAGAACCTGGTATTGGTACTGTATCGTATTTACCTCTAATATATCCTAACATTTCTTTACATAATGCTAATGTATATTCAAATATCCAACTTCTACCTACTGAATTTATTTTAGTATATGTTGGATTAACATAAGGAACTCTACTTACATCATTTATCTTACCAGGAAGATCTTTAATAGAATTTGCTATTCTTTCTGATTTAAGTAAAAAATCAAAATATAAATTAGGAGCGTATATTGTACTATTCGCTGTTGGTATGGGAAATATTCTTAATTTATTATTGTGAATTTCAAATGAAAAATTAGATTTTCTAATCATATCATTTAATTCTATCTGTTGTATTACTTGTAAATCGTAATTTATAGGCATTAATACAAAGTTAATAGCAGGAGAATAATTACCCCACCCAAAACTATCCATTACATTCATAATGCCTGCTCCTGATCCTACATATGGATCAAAAAATTTTATAATAGCAGGATCACCTTCAAAAAATACTTTTTTAATTTCTAAATCACCCTTTAAATATCCATTTTCTACGGCCCAAGCATCTAAATCATATTCTTGTTTACCTGTTTCTAAACGAATTGCTCCTTGTTTCCAATCTACATTACCACCTGTTCCTGCTTCAGTACCATATTGTTCTGATAATTCTATTACTCTAGCTAAACTAGGAGTTACTATTGAATTATTAATATCTATTGTATCATCCGCCCCATCTAGGGATAAATAGTTTTCTCTAATTTTATATGCATATACTTCATTACCGTATACTGTAACTGCTTCTTCAAAAGCAGCAAAAAAGTTTAAATCTTGTAATTCAACATCTACAATAGGATATCCTAGTCTTCTTGCTGAGAAAACTGATACTTTATTTGCATCTGTTTGAAATTCTATGTCTGTATCATAAAAACCAAAAGGTGTATCTCCTGGGTGAAATGAACTAGATCCGGGCCATATTGGAATGTTTGCCATTGTTTTTTTTGTTAAGCGTTTACAATTACGTATTCAACATCTATACTGCTACTCATTGGATAGACTTTTATTGATGTTAAATCTGAAGAAAGTGTACCATTAAATGAACTACCACTTACTTCTGCTCCTGACCACACTAAAGATGTGGTTGGGTTTAATTTTTGTGACCAATATTCATCTCTTGAGCTACTAAATGTAACTGCTAGAGAACTTGAATTATCTAAATTAGTAATTCTTGCATATTGAATACTACTTGATGGAAAAGTACCTGCTCCTGGTACTACACCATTTATGTTAATTAAATCAACTGATGATGTATGTGGAATAGTAACTATTCTTCTATCAACGTTAGTAACATTTTTAATTTCAACTATATTTTCATATAGTGTGCTTATATTTCGAACTACGTGCTCTTCTTTAATTTTAACTTTGAATGTAGTTGGTGTAAGTGTTGATGCCATACTTATTTTTATTATAAATATGCGGAAATTATTACTTCCTTCCCTTAGAGCCGGAAGTTTTTAATTTTATTCCACCTAATATTTTTTCTTCATAATATTCAATTAAATCTTCTACAATAGGATCTCTATGATTTTCAAGTAATTTAATAGATTCTAGTTTTTTTATTTTGCAAGCTGCTTTATATATAAATCTAAATCCAGAATCTGCTTTATTTTTTAAATCAACTTGGTGGTCATCTCCACATATAATCATTTTACTTCTTTTACCTATTCTAGTTATAATCATTTCCATTTGTTCATGAGTAACGTTTTGTGCTTCATCTACTATAATGCATGAATCTACAAATGTTCTACCTCTCATAAATGATACAGGTACAATTTCTATTTTTCCTTCTTCAATGAATTTTTCTACTTTAACTTTATCATAAAGTAAAAACATATTTTGGTAGATAGGTTGAACCCAAGGATCCATTTTTTCTCTTAAATCACCAGGTAAAAATCCAATTTCTTCTTTTGATACTGTTGGACGTGTTATTATTACCTTATCATAAATTCTCCTAAATAGACCATCTAACGCTATTTGACATGATAATAACGTTTTACCTGAACCCGCTGATCCAGCAAGTAAAGTAATAGTATTATTTAATATTTTTTCTTTTGCTAGTTTTTGTTCTTCATTTAGTTGAAGTTTAAACTTAATTGGATTTTTAGGAATTCTTTTTTCCTTATAAATCTCATCTGTGTGGGGTTTTGATGCCATATATTTGTAAAAACTGTTTATTGATTATAAATATTTAAGGAAAAAAAAGAGGCGCAAATAGCGCCTCTCTTTATTAAAAATTATACAGTTACTCTTATAGAGTGTTTAATCCACCTATTTGGATTTTTCCGTAAAATTCTGGTCTTACTACTTTCTTAGCATATCTAGTTAATAGACCTTTTCTTGGTGTAAACGTATCTGGATCGTATACCATTGGAGTCATAATTAATGGAATGTATGGAGCAAATACTGCACCAGCTTCCAAGAATTGTCCACCTCTATATCCCATAAGAATTGTATTCTCTGTCATATAAGGGTTTTTGTATACATCATATCTACTGTTCATCTGTCCAGCTTTCTGAACACCAAACGCATACTTCATCTTAGCAGCATCACCATCAGAATTTGAAGCAAATCCTGGGATTGATTCAAGAATAGTTGCTACTTTTGGAGAAATTACCATAAAGTTAGCACCACCTCTTAAAGTTTTCTGGTGAATCTCGTTAGATAGTTTTTGCATTTTAGTTCCTAAAGTTTGGAACCACTGACCTTGAGAGTTATAGAATCCTAAATCAGCTTGTACTACACCTGTTGCAGAAATAGCTTCGTTATTATTAGCACTCCAGTACTCTGTAGTTGGAGCAGCATCTAATAGCATTGCTAAAATTTCTAGATCAATTTCTAATGAAATGTATTCACTCATAATTGATGTTAATTCTGCTTCTGCATCTAGAGAATGGTAAGCATTTAAATCTTGAGCAAACTCAGGAGTCCAAACAGCTTTTAATTTTCTAGTTTTAGCTACGATAGCTTCACTTCTCATTTGTACATTTACTTCTGGGATAGTGATTGGGTTGTTGTTATTGTTTAGGTTGTTGTTACCTTCTTCAAAATCACCTCTATCAGCATCAGTTGGTTGTAATGTATATATTAATGAAGCAACACCTGCAGCACCTGCTGGATCAATAGATCCACTAGTAACGATAAAGTCAATAGTTGTAGCAGTTTGTTTAGTAAACTGTGGGAATTGTTGAGCTACTGTTGGACCATTTGAACCTGAAAGGTAAAATCCTTGAATAGCTTCATAATCAGCATTTGCACCTAAAGCTGCTTTTTGTATTGTACATACTTGTACTTGAGTAGCACCTGAACCAGAGATTCTTGTTAAAAAATCACTATCAGCATCTAAATCTGAGTAAAAGTTAGCGGAAGATGTTGCCATGTTTCCAGCTGCTATTACTGAAGATGTGTTGTTGATTGAATAACCAAATCTACCAGCACCATAAAGACCACCTGTATTTGTGTTACCAAATCCTGGAGGAGTTTGACTTGGATCACCGTATAAAGATGAACCATCAGAAAATGGAGTTTTTGTAGTACCATATTGGAAATCTAGGAAAAATACTAGACCAGAAGGTAAGTTCATTGGTTGAACAGAAACAAATTCCTTTGCTGCTATTTGTCCAAATACTTTTCTTACCAATGGTAAAGCTACACCAGCCCATTGTGCTCCTGTTCCAGGAGTAAATGTACCAGCACCAGCACCACCACCTGTGCTACTTTCTTCCATAACTAATTGCTTAGCTTGGTTTTCTAGGATCATAGACATATTGTTTTTGTTGGTTTCGTTTCCGATACCTTCTAACAATCCTGTCTTGTCCCACTTGTTTGCTAATCTAGCCGCATCACTTTGTAGCGACTTATAAGGATTAGCACTTTCTAAAAGGGAGTTTAATTGACTCATTTTATTTTGTGTTTTATTTTTAATTTATAATTTATTTTATACCTGCAAGTTTCTGAAATCTAGAAACCATTTCGTTTGATTCAACTATAGGTTGTTTTTTAGATGTTTTAACATTACTAATACCTCTAGAAGCGGAACCTACGATTCCTTCAGTAACTGAACTCTTATATTTCACTTTCATGTTTTTATCTAGAGTTTCGTATACTAATTTTACTCCTTTGACGTCATTTGCTTTGTCAAACGCTTCTAAAACTTTACCTTTTTGTTTCTCAGTCAATGATTTTGATTTAAAAATCTTGTTTGTGTATAGAAGTTTTGCGTTTAGTAAATTTACTTCATGCAATTCAGATTTTAGAACATTAATAGTGTTATATGCTTCCTCTAATTCCATTTCTTCTTTGAAGAGACCTTTCAATTTGTCTTTTAAACTTTGTGATAGTTTTGAAATATCACCTTTAAAAGCTTTCATGAAATCTTCATCGTATTTATTTCCTTTAGTGTAGCCTAAATTGACACTAGCACTAGTATTAATCTCCTCAAGCTCATCACCTTCTGAAATTCCAAGGGCTTTTTTAAGTGAATCTTTCAAAGTTGATGATAATTGCTTAACATCACCTTTTACTGCTTTCATAAAATCCTCGTCATACTTGTTAGTTTGTCCTCTTTTAACAGAAGTGCTAATAGGGTTACCTACTGCTTCTTCCATTTTATCTTCGTCTTTCATTTCTTCCGAAATTTCTATTTCGTCTTCAACTTCTACTTCGACTTCTTCGTCTTTTGCTTCAAATTCTGTACCAGCTTCTAATTCACCAGCACTAACCATATCAGCGATAACGTCTTCAATGAATGATTTTAAATCATCATCTGACATATCGTCAAGATTTAATTCATCATCTTCCATATCTTCTTTTTCATCTTCCATACCGTCATCATAGCCTTCTTCTTCAGCATCGGTTTCTTCGTCTTCTGAAATCTCGTTATCAATTTCAGCTAAAATTTCATCTAGATTAACTTCTTCGTCCTCATTTATTTTTCTATCCATCTCTGTTGCTTTAAGAGCACCAGCTTCAGGTTTGCCATCTTCGTCTTCTCCATGTCTCATGTCTGGATCAGTCATTTCTTCTCTCATTGAATCATCTTCTTCATAAGATGAACCACGCATTTCTTTTACGTCGTCTTCATCTGCAGAATCCATTTCTTCGAGCTTAGCAGCAAGCATAGATTTAAGTTGGGGAGTGAAAGCTTCTTCTAGAGCAACTTTAGCATTTGCAATTGCTGATTCTTTGACAGCTTTTGCATCGGCGATAGCCTCTTTTAAAAATTCTCTGTTCATTCTTCCTAAATTTATTTTTGTTGGGAAAGTACGTTTATTGTGTTAAACGTAATAGTAATTAAACATTTTGTCTAATACCGTATAGAAACGGCATATTTACGAGTATACGTATATGAAAATTATTTAAAGTCAAAAAAACCCAGAAATTTCTTCCCAGGTTTTTGTGCTAGCAATTATCTCTTAACTCCTACTTTTTATTTGAAAAAAGTTGAATTAAAATAATTAGGGCTATGACCCCAACAAATCCTCCGTCACCTAGGGCTTTAATAAGCTCCATGACATTGGCTACTACACTGGTACCAAATACTCCTACTCCGAATATTACTTCAGCTAAGATACTTAGTGATACAAAGGATAATAGAATTGTTGTTATCCCGCCTAAAAAACCTGTTATTTTGTTCATTATTTCTTCCATGATTAAAAGTTTAGTTAATAATTGAGTTAATGCAACTATTGTTGAAACAAGTTAAATTTTTTTGTATGTTGTTATTGCTTGAGGAAAACTATAAAACTGATTAGTTTTTATTTTCTTTTTTTACTATGGGCCGCACTTTTAATTATACGTTCTTCCATTCTAGCTACCTTGATTTTTAGCGATGTATTTTCCTCTATAAGTATGTTTTGTTTTTCTTCTAGAATTTTTAGTTTAGATCTTAGTTCTTCTATAACTTTTAGAGATAAGTTATCTTCTCGTTTAATTTGATCATTTTTTTGGTCCATCCTCTTTTTGATGATATTCCAAATTTCTTTAATCCCTAAGGCTGATATAAGTGCAATTAATATTGGTTCATCCATAGTTCTATATAATGGGGCAGCTGCCATTTGAGCATAATATTTCCGTTATAATAGAACTTATTTTTTTATAGGGGTTAGTATTAATTTCTTTTCCTTCTTTAATAGTTTTCATGTATGAACCAGGATTTGAAGGGGTTGATACAAAATCCCAACATAATAGTTCAAAATCATCTTGAACTTCCATTAATTCTCCTCTTTGTTCTAATGAACCCATTCCTCGTGATGATACACCACAAGTAACTCCACTATCAATTAAAGCTTTTAATATATTTCCAGATGGTGTAGGTAAAATTTCTATCTTACCCATTACGTTATCTCCATCCCACCACATATCTTTTATATTGTGTGAAACATTTTTTAAATTTACAACTTGAGATTCTGGGTGGTCTAATTCTCCCATTGCTCTATTTTGGTCTACTAGTTCTCTGTATTTGTCTATTTCTCTGTCCCATAGATCTTTAGAATAATACCTACCGTTACCATTTTTAATTTCAGCTGTAGCTAAGATACCTTCTACTAAAGGATTACCACTTTCAGACATTTTACCTTCTGATAGCATTCCTTTAACAGGTTTAAACATTTGTGTTTCTATAAGTACTTGCTTCATAATTTCTTATTGTGGTAAATTCATTCCTATTTCTGCATCTCTTGCAGGATTATCTACGTTTAAATCAACTACATCGTCTGAACCTAAATCTTCTTGAACTTCGGTATCCTCTTCCATTACCTCTTTCTTCTTACCACGCATTTTTTCGTAAAGCTTTTCCATTTTAGCTTTTTCTTTCATCAAAATTTTAATTTCTTTTTGGATTTCTTTAATTTTACCTTTATCCATTAATTCAGCAAGATCTTCATCTTCTGATATCATTGAAATTCTTGTTTCTTTTGTTGAAATGATTTCTGCTAATGCTTCAATTTTTGCTTCTAAAGCAACTACTTTTGATTGTTTGTCTATTTCAGCAAGTTTAGCAATGTATCCTGGTTTTTTACCTTCAGCTAAGTACCCTGTTCCTACTTCTCCTTTAGGAAAATCTTTTTTAGTAGCTTCTCCATATCCACCACCTTTACCAGCGTCTTTAACCATTTTACCTTTACCTAATCCTGGGTAGTCCTCTGTGTAGCCAATTCCTTTAACACCAAATTGAGCTTCTTCTACATAGTAAGATGGATTTTTATCTAAGTTTTTAATTACTAAATCAATTAATTCTTGTTTAGTTTTATCTGCATTGGCTTCATCTGTAAGTTCTGTGTAGTACCCTTGACGGAATTGCTCACCTGCTACATTATTAAGAAGTTTATCATCTTTATAATCGTATCCTTTTTTAGGCGCTTGTAATTCTTCAACTTCTTTAGATGTTTTCTTTTCTATTGCTTTAGCTTCTTCTAGAAATTTAGCAAATGCTGTTTCATATCCTTCTTTTTTCCTTTCACTAAGTGGGTTATTTAAAGGTTTTAAATCTACATAATTTTCACTAATAATATGATTACGTTTTAAACTATCAATAGTTTCATTAATGTTAGCTGATGTACGAACAAAATTAGGGAATTGTCTCTTAGCATCTTTTATAAATGAATTATCGTGACCTTTTCCTTCTTTAATTAAATTATATTGTTCTTGTAATGTTTTTCTCTTCATTATGTTGGTTTTAGTAGAGATTTAATATCTCTTAAATAATCAATGACTAAATCAGTTGATTTAACAACTGCATATGATGAAGGATTATCATTGTAATAATCTAAAGTTTCATCTTTTGCGTTGCTTATCATCTTATAAATATCGTTAAGTTCTTTCTCAATTACACTAAATGCTTCTATTCTTTGTTTTTGGAACTTAACTTGTGGGGTATCATCTTCAAATAATTGTTTTACTTCAATACCTGAATTTTTGATTTTTTTAGGAACTAATGAATATTTAAATTGTTTTACATATGCACTATCTTTAACCCCATCACTACTTGCTTTAGGTCCTGGTCCTAATGTAGCCCCAATGTCTTCTTTAATTTCGTTTAATGGCTCTTTATTTTCAATTAATAATTCACCTAAAACTTCAATTTTACCCATAACTTCTTGAAATGCTATTGGGTCAATGTCCATACCATCTTTGGTAGATTCACTTAGTTCTTCTAAAAATCCTTTATATTCTTCAGTAAATTTGTCTTTATTAAAATTACCATCTGATGCTTCTTTATAGTAAGGGGATTTAACCTTAAAATGGTGATACGTTAACATCGAATTACCACCTTTTTCTTTAGCATTTTCTGCTATTTTATCTGCACCTTCACCTCTGCCTTCAGCAAATTCTTCCATTTCCTCTAATGAAATGTCTTCTTTTACTTCTTCATAACCCATTTCTTTATATGCTTTAATGTTTGGTTTTTTACCTTTTAATCTAAAAGCATAAGGTGTAGCGTATTGCATTCCTGTACCACCACTAAATGAAGCAGCTCCGGCACCACCACCAGTTGTAGACATTTCTTCTACAGAAAATGTTAATTCTTTCCCTAGTTCATCACTATATTGTTTTTTTAGTGCTGATATGTAATTCCTAAATAAAGTAAAATTTTGATTTAGTGTAGCTCTCATACCAATTGTATTGCTGTTTTCAGCATTTAAGCCTTTAGCAGCTTTTAAAATATCTACAAATCTATTATCTAAATCATCTAAAAAATCTCCAAAAGTCATGTTTTTAGCTTCAGTAATAGATTCTTTTAATCTTGATACACGTTCGTATTCTTTTGGATATGTCTTTCTAACGTGTGTTCTGAATGCATTAAATAATTTAGCTATGTCTCTAGCGAATCCGTCTATTACAACATCATCTTTAGCTTTACCTTCTTTTTCTAAATCATTTAAAAAATCTTTTGCCTTTAATAATGCTTTGTATACAGATGAAAAATCAGCAGCATCTATTATGTCCCATTCGATTCTACCTGTTTTATCGTCAATAGCAGAAACCGTAGATTTTTTACCCATTCTAATCGCTGTATCACCTACTTCTATTTCTTTAAGCCTATAATGATGCATGAACTTTGTTTAATTCATTTAAAAGACTGTGGTATTGGAGTAGGTCTACTAAATGGTCGGTTTTTACTTTATCTTTTTTATTTAATTCATTTATTAATTTAGAAACTTCTTCTAATTTAATTTGAATGATTTTATCTTTAGTAACTTTAATCTGTTCTGATATTGTCTTTTTAATATTTTGTACTTCAGTATTATAAAAATCCTTTAATGATGAAGTATTATCTACAGAATTAATAAATTCTTTTAATATTCTTTTTTGTGTTGGAGATAAATCTGAATATTTTTCATTAAACTTTTCTAATAATATTCTGTAAGTTAAAATACGAACATCCTTATCATATGATTTAAATTCTTCTATAATATCACCCTTAACATTATCTCTTTCTATGGGTGTGCTTGTAAGATGTTCTAAAATAATAACTTTATTATCAACTATTTGGTTAGGATCTGTTGGATTTTCAGTATTGTATACTTCAAATAAAGTATAAAGTGAAGCATATGTTTTATAATCTGATATTTTTGTTTTGAATAAATCTGCTGTATTATAATTTTCCTTAAGTTCTTTAATTAAATTATATTTTTCTTTTCTTAATCTTGTTCTATTAAGTTTTTTAGAAGATTCAATCACCGTATTTAATATAGCATTAGCTTTATTTTCTTTGACATTTTTCCCCTTAAACACCATTTCATATAGTTTATATTCCTTACCTAATTCGGTATTAACAAAATATTTTCTTAATGTGTTTATTGCTGGCGAGTCACCATTGGATAAAGTGTCAGCTGTTATCCTTTTTACTAGTATTTCAAATAATATACCTGTATTTTTGAATTTTGAGTGTTTTATATACATCAATGATTATTTTTTTATAAATATATAAGAATTCCTATTCCTTAATATTAGATTCATCTAAAAATGAAGGTTTATCTTTTTTCCCCTCAAATACTAGGGTTTTTTTGTTAGTAGGAATTGCTTTTAACATATCTTTTTGTTTTAAAAATTCATTATTTTCTAAAGCTAATGGTGATTTTTTAGTAGTATTATAATCATCCTTTGTACCTTTTACTCCTAATCTGTCTTTTCCAAAATTATCATCTTGTGTATTTCTTTTAGATGCTTTTTCATTTGGTCTACCCAATACAGATTTTTCATCATATTTTTCAGGTTCTGGGACATTTCCAGGTTCTTCATACATTCTACCTTTTCCATATAATGAAGCTAAGTCATGTGGTGTGCCATAAGATTTACCTGTTTCTAATGGATCATTACCTTCTGCCTCTATTTGTGCTATTCTAAATTTACGTTTAGCATCTTCTCTAACTAAGTCTCTATATTCATCAAATTTATCTTCACTTAAATGGAATAAATGATCGTAAATAAAGTCTGTTGGAAAAAGATTAGTGTCAGTCATTTGAGCAGCTAGATCCATCTTTTCTTTCATTAATGCTACCCTTTCTTGATCGTAAATAATAGATGGTGTAGTTAATGATAATTCAAAATTAGATAATTGTTCATCTCTATAACCTTGAGTATATAAATGTACTAATGCTATTTTATATAATTCTGATGTTATAATTCTTTGTATACGTTCTATAGTACGAGCAAATCTAATGTCTTGAGCTGCTAATGTAGCTTTACCATCTGTTGTTTCATCATAACCCATAAATGCTTTAGGAACTTTAAGAGCAGCAAATAATTTATCTCTTAAATATTCTACATCTTGAATTCCATCCCATTGTAAACCATTTACATTTTCAATTTTAGTAGATTGATCATTACCTCTTACTGGTATATAAAAATCTTCTAATAGGTTTTGCATGTTGTACTTTAAGTTATATTCACCTGTATTTTGATCTAAATAAGGAGTACGTTTAAGTTTAGTAATTGTTTTTTCCATGAATGCATCTACTTCATTTGGAGGAATAGATCCTACATTCATATAATAAATTCTTTTTTCTGGGGCTCTTACTATTCTATGGATTAACATAGCGTCTTCCATTAAAGTATATTGTTTAAATAATTTACGAGCAGGTTCTATATATGATCTACCATAAGGTAAGAAATTAACATCTGTTAATAATCTAAAATGAGCCATTTCATAATTATCAAAAAATATACCTCTACCACTATCTTGATTAGGTGCATTGTAATAGCCATAATCAGATGCAGCTACACCTTGTGGGTCAAATCTGTATTTTATTTCAGCAGGATTTTCTTTATCTTGACCTTCTAATCTTTCAATATGGAATGCAGTGTAAGGGATAACATTATATACACCAAATTTTTCTGCTATTTCTAATTTTAAGAAAAAATCACCATATTTACACATATTTCTAATCCACATCCATAGATTAAATTCTACATTTAATACATCATAAAATAAATTATATAATATTTTTTGAATATCTTCGTCAGATGATTTAATTGCTATTACTTCACCCATATCATTTTTGAGAGTAGACTCATCGGCTACAATATCTAAAGCAGAAGCTATAATAGCATCTGTATCCATTGCATCATAATCAGAATATAACGAAGGTCTTAAATATTGATAATTAAAGTTAGTTTGTTCACCATATAGCGAAGTAGATGAGTTAGTATAAACTCTATTGAATCTATCTATAAGAGCATTTGTTTCTAAATTCCCTGTTTTTTGTATAGAATTTACATCAAATACTTTAAGTTGATTGCCACCTACATTACGAATCACTACATCTGTAGAGAATAATCTTTTAAGTCTAGGAAATAGTCCTTTATCTGCCATTTTATTATTTATTTATAAATATCATAAGAGCCATTTTATACTCTCATTTTTACCACCTACGTCCATTTTATATGGATTTTCAACACTATTAGTTGAATATCCTCCACTCCAAGTTGTGCTATTAGACTTAACTGCACCTAAAGCGGCTCTAGCTCTGTCTACACTTTCTTGTTGAAATTTTAACGACGTGTCTCGTAGGAACATACCAATCCCAAATGACATAACCAAGTCATCATTGTAACCTCTTTGAGCTTCTGGTCTTCCATTACGCCAAATGAATACTTTCATTTCTTCTAGTAAACGTTTTGAGCGAATAGTTACACTTTTATCGCCAATAAATTCTCTCATTTTATTAATACAAAGAGGTCTTGTTCTCATTGACATTGTAAAACCCGGAGTCATTTCACTATTGCCCTCGTACACTCTAAGATAAGATTGTGCCGTTAGTTGTTCTGATTTAGGAGAATGATATAAGTTTCTATACCCTCTCTCAATTATTGCATCTAGTGTTGCCCACCCTATTGAAGCATTTTCAACTACTAACATTGCATTATTATATTCTGTAGCTAAACCAGTTAAAAAGTATCCAAATTCCTTAGGTGGCATCTGTCCTTTATATTCTGCTACTTGAGTATTAGTTAATACATCCATTACATGGCATGCCGAAAAATCTTTACCATCACCTCTAGCTACATCAGCTGTAATCATATATTCTCTTGAATAATCAGCTGGTTCCCAAATCCATAAATTTTGATCAACACCTCTTCTTTCGGTTGGTTCTGATATAGTGGTTTCTTTAATAAACTCCATCCACTCTCCATAAAATACTACATCACCCGAAGTACTAAAATCACAATCACATTCTTGTGCTGCCATTCTAGGATCACCTAATAAATCATCTTGTCGGTTTCTCCATTCTTGATCTCTTTCAGGATGTACAAACCATGGTAATTTAATAGGTAAAAAATCATTTTCTTGATTTTCTGCAGCTACCCATGTTTTATGAAACCAATTTCCAGTACCATAAGGAGTACTTAATACTATTGCCCCACCACCAGTAGCTAATGTTTGTTGAGCTGAAGCCCATATTTCACCTATATTATCAATAAAGGCTGCCTCATCTATTATTAGAAGTGATACTGCTTCTGATCTACCTGCATCAGATGCTGCTGAAGTTGCTTTTATTTGAGATCCATTTGCTAACCGTAAAGATAATTTGTTATTTTCAGGTGCTGTAATTTTAAGCCATGAAGGTAAATTTTCAAACATGAATTTTACCTTTGTAACCATGTTACGAGCAGTTTCTTGTTTCGTTGCTATACAAAGTATGTTTTTATCCTTATGAAATAACATTAACCATAAAGAATAACCTGCAGACAAAGTAGATATACCTAATTGTCTAGATTTTAAAATAACAGAATATGGGTTATCATTAAATAAGTTTAATACTCTTTCTTGAAATGGGTATAAATTAAATATAACTCTACCTCTTTGAGGGTGTTGTATAAAACAATATTTTTTCATAAAATGTACAGGATCTGAAGCACATTTTAAATATTCTTGTCTTATTATTTTTTTAATATCGCTCATTTAATTGTTGGGTCTATTAAATCAGTAATAGTAGGTTTTTTAATTTTTGGCATTTTAATTTTCCAATACATTTTACCTGATATAGTAGGTACTAAATTAATGTCTACTACAGTTAAACCAAAACCAATACCATACAATGTTTGTTTTTTAGTTTTTAGTATTAATTCTCCTCCTATATTGTTAAAATTACCACCTGCTAATCCTAATCCAGCCCCAATATATAACTCTCTTTTGTTTACTGCACTTTCTTTTGAAATTATTGTAGTAGGGTAAACTAAAGAATATTTTATTCCTCTTGATATTATTTTATTTTGCGTTATAGTATCATTTATTATAAAGGTAACACTATCTTTTGCTAATGTGTCTGCATATGCGTATGCTTTAAAATAATCTTCTAATATAGATAAAGTATCTATAGGGATAGTATCATGTACTTCTATTGTATCATGAATAGTTCTAATTCTCCATTTTACTTCTGTTCTGTATTCTGGGACATAAGTTTTTAGAGTTTTTACAATAGTATCGTACTTAGTTTCTATCTTTACTACTGTACCTTCTTCTGATGGAGATGTAATTTTAGTTCCTTGGCATTCTCTTAAAAAAAGTATAATAATAAGTAATACAACTATTGTTATAGATTGTATATTTCTAAAGAGATTTTTCAAGTTTCTTTAATTCTTTAGTCTTATCTACCATACTATCAAATAATGACTGCTCAGATTTTGTTCTTTCTTTTCTGTCAATTTTTGATATTTTTAGAAGTTCAGACTTATTTTTTTTAAGATCTTTTTTAATTTTATCAATTGCTTCTTTTGTTTTTAAAGCATCTGCCTTTTCTTTAGCTATTGATTTTTCTTTTTTTATATCTGCTGCTGTTGGTTCTTCTTCTTCTCTTATATCAGAAAATTTTTCACCTTTTCTTTCTGCAACTTTATAATCGTCATCTATAAATTTAACTAATCTATTTAATACTTTTCTATAATCCATTCCATCGTATTCATCACCCATCATATCCTGGAATAGATCAACTATTTGTTCCATTTTAGATCTGGTTTGGTAGACTTCTTCAAGATTTTCTCCTGCAGCATCTATAGCTGCTTTTAAAGTATTAACTTTTTCTTGATTTGCATCTAAATCGTCGCCTATACCTTCTGTAAGGATACTTTTAATTTCTAACTTTATTGCATCTTTAAGATCAAATTTTTTCATTGTGGGTATATTTTTGTTATACATATTGCAGAGAAAGTGTTTCTTGTATAGTCTTAATACGTTCTTTTGTAGTACCCTTAATTTTAATTAAATTTTTAATTCTATATTGATATCTATCTAAAAACATATTAATAGTAAAATCTATTAATTCTCTATATTTTGAATCTGTTTCCCTTACACCATTATCTTCTATTCCCACCCCTTCAGGTGAAACATAGAATATATAATCATATTCATGTATTAAACTAGCTGATAATTGTGTAAATTTATCTTTTTCTAGATAGTTCATTGAATCCGAACATTGGGCAAATGCCATAACATCTATAATAGTTCTATCTGTTATAATATTATCCTGCATTAACTCAGCTGCTCGTTCTGATAAGAATATTGTTTGACCTTTTAATGTTGAATCTGTATTTAATGGAATACCCATTGACATTAAATGTTTAGAACGCTCTGTTCTAAAGTTATAATCTTTAAATTCTTCTAATTCTTTTAAGGCATTAACAAGTGTAGTTTTGCCTACACTCATTGTACCACAAAATCCTATTTTCATATTAAAATCTTTCAACCCCTTTCATGGCTGGGTTTTTATACCAAGGAAGACCTTCTCTTTCTTTTATAGACTCACTGTATAATTCTTTATCATATTCAAATCCATATAAATAATATCTTGATTTTTTTCTAACTCCATCTGTTGATCTTACTGCTGGGCCTTCCCAATTGTGAATTTTCCAAGAATCTTCTCCTTCAAATCTAATTAAATCATATTCAAGGTCTTCAACCGTAATTGTTTTTGTCTCACAAAAATAACCTTCTTTTCTTTGTCTTGCCATAATAATGTTTTAATGTAATATACGAAAGATTTTTTAAACAAACAAAGCATTTTCAAAAAACTCTGGGTATGGGTCTTTTGTTTCTTCTAATATACTTTCTGCAACATATATTCCTTGTGCTCCTGATACTGTAATACCTCTTGCACTTAAAGCATCGCCTACAAAGTGTATGTTTGGGTAATCTTCTAAACTTAAATCCTCATAATCTACTAATGGTTCAGGTGATAGATATTTTACTTCAGGCATGTATATTCCCCAATCATCTCCTAATGTTGGAAATACTTTAGTCATGTCTTCTATAAAATCTTCTATGTAAAAAGCATATTCACCTAATGCTTTATATAATGGGTCTATACTATCTACTACTTCAGTTTTAACATAATCGCCTTCTGATGTTTTAGATGGTACTCTGTGTGATGGAGAATAATATGTACCCTTACCATCTTTTTGTAGTTTTTTAACTGCATCTCTTGACCAATCAAATGGTTTATCTATGTTTTTAATTTCCATTAGTATACCAAAATTGGTCATGTCATTACGATATGCTTCGTCTTTTTTAGCATGACCATTGTAACTATAATCTCCATATGTGTGTTCTGCTGCTACATAAGCTGCATTATTATTTGTACAAAATGATCTTAATGAAACACCTTTACTATCATATTTTCTATATAATTTGAAATCGTATGATATGTCTATTAATTTTTGAAAGTGTTTTTGTGGTGCTTCAAATCGTACACCTATTTGTACTGATTTAGGTTCGGTTGCTAGCTCATATTTTTCTGCTAATTTTTTACCAAAGTCAATACCTGATTTACCTACACCAAAAATTAAACGGTCATATTCTATTGTTTCTTTTGGAGTATTCCAATCACAATATAATTCTTGATTATCAAAATCAATTTCAGTTACTTTAGTTTCCCATACAAATTCTACTCCATTATCAACTAAATATTGATACCAATTTTTACCTATTTCATGTAAATAATCTGTACCAACGTGCCATACAGGGAATAATCTTAAACCAAAGTGTGGTTTGATAAATTCGGGTTCTTCTTGAGGATCTGAACATTGTACTGCTTCTGGTTTAGGGTGAAAACGTTTAAAGTTTTCTATAACCTGATCCATTAATTCCATTGCTTTCTCTTCACCACAATATTTGGATAATTGACCTCCTATTGATGTATGATATGTTAATTTACCATCTGACCATCCTCCTGCACCTAACATTCCTGTCATTACTTCTTCAGGTAATCTGTTGTGTGGGTCTTTACCCATGTCTATGATTGTTATTTTACCTTCATATCCATTGTCTATAAGCTTAGTAGCTGCGTTTATGTTTGCTACTCCTGCTCCTACCATTACTGTTTTCTCCATTTATATTTGAGTTTTTTGGGTTAATATACGAAAAAAAAGTGACGCCTCCAAAGGAGACGCCACAACTGTCTAATTATTTTTTTAAAGCGACTGGTTATGAATCAGTCTATATAAATTTATTTTAAAAAGTTTCTATTTTAAGTGATTTTAATTTTTTTATTCCATCTTTTATAGAAGCTACATCTTCATCTGTAACTTTATCTTCATAACCACTTCCAACATGGTATTTTTTACCCATTTCTTCTTTTGAATTATTTTGAGCTACAAAATCAAAGTAACTTACAAAATCATCTTTTCTTTTATCTATATAAGCTTTAACTTTATTATCATCAAGATTATTTGCTCTATATTTAATTGAGGGTTCATCTCCTACAGTTATATACATTTGAAGATTTCCATCTCCTTTTTTATCTGCTAATTGAAAATAATAAGTTAAACTAGTTTTACCTGCGTCGGCTTTAGATCTAAGTTTTAATTCTGTTCCTTTTGGGAAAGTAGGCTCTTCCATACCTAACATATCATCGGCCCACCCAATAAAAACACCAGCAGATTCTTCTTTTAATAGCTTACCTTCAGCTAAAAACTCATCCTCAAATTCTTCTACATCTTGCCCTTGTAACATTGCAAGAGCTTCAATTGCTTCTTCTCTAGTTAAAGCACCTTTATCAATATGAATTTGTAAAGCTTTAATTTGTAAATCTAGTGGATCAGCTTCATCATAGAATCTATCAAGGTATTCATCATATATGTCTATAAAATCTTCAACTGGCATTTTAGGAACACTAGTGATGTTAGCCTTTATATAATCTATTTCTTCATCTGAAGCATTAGACATAAGGGTATTATTTGGATCTACCATTACAGTAGTATCTACCATTATTTCTTCTTTTAATAGCCTACCTTCAGCTAAATATTTTTTTACTTTTTCAGGACTACTTGATTCAAATTCAGGCATATCACTAGAATCACCAGATCCTTTTTTTAGGAATACACTATATAGATTTTCATCTTTATCATATGTAATATCATATTTTTTGTACTTTAAAGAATCTTCGGTTTTGTTATAGTCTTTAAGTTTTTTAATCTTATCAATAAGATCTTCTTTTAATAGCTTACCTTCAGCTAAATATTTTCTTAAATCGAAATTGTCCATTTTATTTTATTTTTTTTAATTTTTAACCCATTCTAGGTCCTATTGCTTGTCTTATTTTTGATGTTATCATTTCTAAAATGTCTTCTTCGTCAAATTGTTCTTCAAATCCATCTAATTCCATTGCTGCCTCAAAAATATCAATAGCACTACTTAGCATCATTTCCATTGCTGGTTCAAGATTTCCATCTGTAAGGTCTTCTTTTAGGTATTGTTTCTTAAAATATGCGGTTATATTAAAGTTATTGTCCATTTTTAGTGCGTTTAATGCGTTATTATTATGTTTGTGTATAAATATGTGGTTATATAAATATATTAATTTAAATCGAAATTTTTTATTTTAGGATATAAGTCTTTCTAATTCAGACTGCATGTCATCTACTTCATAGCCAAATTCTTCACCTGTGTATGGGTTTAAACCATCAGCAACAGCTTGTATTGCACTGTATACATCATCATTTGATGGAATTCTTTCTAGATAATCCATTGATTTATTTAAATATTGAATTAACTCTTCATCTTCAGCATATACACGAATTTCATCTAATATATCAATAGCTTGAGATGCTAGCAAATCTTTATCTTGAATATTTTCTTTTTCTAAATTAATCCCTGCTATATCTGAGTATAATACTTCTACTTCATCTCCATCTTTACTAACAGCGTAAACTACATCATTATTCCACATATCAGCATTTTCGTCATTATTAGAGTTAGGGTTATATATTACTAATTCTCTACCATTTGATAATTGAATAAAAGCATCATCGGCATCACCTAAAGCTTTAAGAAGTGATTCTTTATCATATCTTTCTTTTAATAGCTTGTTTTCTCTTAATATTTTATCTAATAAATCTTTATCTGTATTAGTTTTTACTCCTCTTTTACCGTACATAGAAGTGAATGTGTCTTTTACTTTAAGTAATCCTTTGAGTCGAGCCCATTTATAACGAAGTTTATCTATTTCATCTTCAGATGCATTTTCTATATTAGTGCCATCTTTTTCAAGGTTATATTTAACACTTCCCATAACCATATCTACTAATTTATCAGGGGATGAATTGAATTCATCCGATTTTATATTAGCTAATTTTTCAAGTTGGTTCATAGTTAGACTCGTATCTTCTTTTAATAGCTTGTTTTCAGTAAAATCAATATTTCCACCCTCTTCATCTTCAATTTTCATTACAAGAAGATTTAATTTCTTAGCATCTATATTACTTTTACCCTTAAGACGATTTTTAACAGTCATTAATAATTCTTCATCATCAATAATATCATACCCACCATCGGATAATATTTTATTAACGTCTATTTCTTCTTTTAATAGTCTACCTTCAGCTAAATATTTTCTTAAATCGAAATTTTCCATTTTATTTTAATTTTTCAGCAAATTCTCTTTGTTCAACATCATCGCTGTTTTCTAATTGTTCTATTTTATCTTTTAAGGATTGAACCCAATTTTCAGCATATTCTTCGTAACTAACCTCTAAATCCTCTCCTCTTTGTTCCCTTGCTATTTTACGGTAGTAATCAGATAACTCTTCTGCTAAATCAGATAATATATCAAATTGTCTACTATTAAATCTAGGAACATCAAGTTCTGGGTAGTTAGTTCTCCATATTTTATTTAATTTCCTTTTTATTTTAGGGACTAAATACCAATCTTCTCCATCTTCTGATCCTGATTCATCAAATATGAATCCTGAAACTGCAGGAACACCTAATACCCTTCTCATCTCACTATAAGGCATATACTCAAACATTTCATCCTGAAAGTATTGGATTATTTCAGCTCCTGATTTGTCTTTAATAGCTTTTGCTAATTTATCACTTACCATAACTCCAGGTCCTTCTTCTAAATATACGAATATGGCTTTATCTCTATCACTGTATGATTCTATATTTTCAATACCCTTAAAAGTATAATCGAATTGTTCAGGTGTTAACATAGAAAGATATTTTTTTATGAATCTTGGGGATACATCTTCTTTTAATAGC